>ERZ780149.115-NODE-115-length-99384-cov-3.943763_pt1 | contig 99384 bp, 49 predicted proteins | sample MGYA00511367_ERZ780149 | MGnify/ENA primary metagenome ERZ780149 (study PRJEB29588, sample SAMEA2153852) | human gut metagenome | biome: human gut; feature: human-associated habitat; material: faeces | place: Denmark | collected 2008/2010 ... | reverse complement strand
AACAGGCTGCAACTTAATAGTGCAGCCTGTTTTTTATGCTTAATTTCGTAATCCTCAATTATCCCAGCGGTAGCGTAAAGAAGAATGTCGTTCCTATTCCTTCGCCGGAACGTACCCAAATGCGTCCACCCATCCGTTCCACCAACATACGGGAAACAGTCAGCCCCAGCCCGGTGCCTTGTGCAAAGTTATTAATCTTGCCGAAGCGTTCGAAAATCTTCGCCACCCGGTTGGCAGGAATACCAATACCCGTATCTTTTACGTAGAACTGTACAATATTGCCGCGTAACTGATAACCAAAATGTATTTCTCCGGTAGGAGTAAATTTAGCAGCATTACTCAACAGATTCATCAATACCTGCATAATGCGCATTCGATCTCCCATCACACACAACTCCTCATCCACATCGTCCAGTATCAAAATCACGCCTTTATTTACTTTCAACCGATGACTGTCATATTCTTCAAGGCAAGCATGATAAAGGTTCACCTTCTCACGAACAAATTCCAAAGTCCCTGATTCCATTTCAGACAAGTCCAGAATATCATTAAACAAACACAACAACAATTCCGAATTTTTCTCGATAATATTGCAATAATCCTCCTTGTCTCCTTCGTGCCCCGGATCGATAACCAACCTTGAGAATCCAACAATCGCATTCAATGGAGTACGGATTTCATGACTCATATTTGAAAGGAACGCAGATTTTAATCGATCGGACTCTTCTGCCTTTACACGGGCAGCAGCCAGTTCACGTAGCGCATTCACCCGGCTCGTCACATCCCGACACATACATAATAAATATTTATCTCCCAAAGGACATACCAGATTTTCATAATGATGCATCTCTCCTTCAAACCACAATGAATGTTCTCCTATGCTGGTACAACCGGTACGCATCACTTTCTCCATATTCGCCCGGATTTTGCGGTATTCTGATTCCGGTACTATATCTTTCAGATTAGGATGTGACTTATCCTCACCGGATAATCCCTCTACATGATTGGTATCAGGAGAGGACAGTAGTTCTATATAATCCAGATTATAATCAAAAACAGTCAACATATCCGGGATAGCGTCCAGAATTTCTTTACCGTATTGCTTACGGAAGCGCTCCAAGTCTTCATCCTGGCATGAAGAATCCGGAAGAGTACGATTTTCCAATTGCTCCTCTAATTTCCGGATAATCTCCAGTAGTTCTTCTTTTGTTTTATCTTTATAGTCCTTCATTTCAAGGCCGATATGTTGTTGAGTGTTACATTCGGGCAACAAATATACTATTCTTTTCAATTATATCAACATATATTGCGAGCTTTTATTTAAAAAAAACCAATAGCTTTTGCCCTACTAATCAGAATGTTCTATCTTTGCATCACTTTTTATTTTAAATCATTGATTAATATGTCTAAAGAATTATTCTCTACTCTGCCCTACAAGGTGGCAGACATTACGCTTGCCGACTTCGGTCGCAAGGAAATCGATCTGGCAGAACAAGAAATGCCCGGCCTTATGGCTCTTCGCGAAAAGTATGGAGAAACAAAACCGTTGAAAGGCGCTCGTATAATGGGTTCCCTGCATATGACCATCCAGACAGCGGTACTGATTGAAACCCTCGTGGCACTGGGCGCCGAAGTACGCTGGTGCTCATGTAACATATATTCGACTCAAGACCATGCTGCTGCTGCTATCGCTGCAAGTGGTGTTCCCGTATTTGCCTGGAAAGGTGAAACACTGGCTGATTACTGGTGGTGTACGCTTCAGGCGTTGAACTTCCCCGGCGGCAAAGGTCCTACGGTAATCGTTGACGATGGCGGTGACGCTACCATGATGATACACGTAGGGTACGAAGCGGAAAGCACTGCCTCTATTCTGGATAAAGAAGTCCATGCGGAAGATGAAATAGAACTGAATGCTATCCTGAAGTGTGTATTGGCTGCAGATCCTACCCGTTGGCATCGCGTAGCTGCCGAAATGCGTGGCGTTTCAGAAGAAACTACGACAGGTGTACACCGTTTGTATCAAATGCAGGAAGAAGGGAAATTGCTGTTCCCGGCATTCAATGTGAACGACTCAGTGACGAAGTCTAAATTCGATAATCTTTATGGTTGCCGTGAATCTTTGGCCGATGGTATCAAACGTGCCACAGATGTAATGATTGCCGGTAAAGTAGTAGTGGTTTGCGGTTATGGCGATGTAGGTAAGGGATGTTCACATTCCATGCGTTCATACGGTGCCCGTGTACTGGTTACGGAAGTAGACCCGATCTGCGCCCTGCAAGCTGCAATGGAGGGCTTCGAGGTAGTAACTATGGAAGAGGCTTGTACACAAGGTAATATCTTTGTTACTACAACAGGCAATATCGACATCATCCGCATCGATCACATGGAGAAGATGAAAGACCAGGCAATTGTCTGCAATATCGGCCACTTCGACAATGAAATCCAAGTGGATGCTCTTAAGCATTACCCCGGCATCAAATGTGTGAATATCAAGCCACAGGTAGACCGCTATTATTTCCCCGACGGACACAGCATTATTCTATTAGCCGATGGTCGTCTGGTGAACCTGGGTTGTGCTACCGGTCACCCGTCATTCGTTATGAGTAACTCATTCACCAACCAGACATTAGCTCAGATTGAGTTGTTCAACAAGAAGTATGAAACCGGTGTTTACCGTTTGCCTAAGCATCTTGATGAAGAGGTAGCACGTCTGCACCTTGAGAAAATCGGTGTGAAGCTGACGAAGCTGACTCCCGAGCAAGCTGCCTATATCGGTGTAACTGTAGACGGACCGTATAAAGCCGAACACTATCGCTATTAAAATAACGAAATTGACAATTGACAATTGACAATGGCTATGCAGAATGACAGCGCAGCTTAATTGTCAATTGTCAATTGTCAATTTCATAAAAACCCCGTTTTTATGAAAAAGCTCCTCCCTGACCTCCTGGTCATTCTTACGTTTGCAGTACTTTCGTTCGCCTACTTCTTTCCGGCGGATATAGAAGACCGCATTCTTTTCCAACATGACACGGCTGCCGGTGCAGGTGCCGGACAAGAAGCAAGCTTGTATCGTCAGGAAACCGGTGAGTATACGCGCTGGACTAACTCCTTATTCGGTGGTATGCCAACTTACCAGATAGCCCCCAGCTACGATTCAACTCAACCGCTGACATGGGTGCAGAAAGTGTACCGACTATTTTTACCCACATATGTCAACCTGACGTTTATTCTGATGCTGGGCTTCTTCATCCTGCTGCGTGCATTCGGCATACCTACATGGCTGGCAGGGTTAGGCGGATTAATGTGGGCATTCTCGTCCTACTTCTTCATTCTGATATCTGCCGGACACATCTGGAAGTTTATCACACTGGCATATATACCGCCCACGATAGCAGGTATCGTACTGGCATACCGGGGTAAATATCTGGCAGGAGGTATCGTTACAGCATTGTTCATTGCCCTGCAAATTCTGTCGAACCACGTACAGATGAGTTATTACTTCCTGTTCGTCATCCTCTTCATTGCAGGAGCCTATTTTGAAGATGCATGGCGCAACAAGACCTTGCCACAATTCTTTAAAGCTAGCGGTGTGCTTGTAGTAGCTGCATTGATTGGCATATCCGTCAATCTATCAAACCTGTATCACACTTACCAGTACAGCAAAGAAACCATGCGCGGTAAAAGCGAGCTTGTAGAAACCGGTGATGCAGCCAAACAAACCAGTAGCGGACTGGATCGTGACTACATCACTCAATGGAGCTATGGTATCGGCGAAACCTGGACCTTGTTAGTGCCTAACTTTAAAGGTGGTGCCTCCGTACCTCTCATCCTGAATGAGACAGCCATGGAAAAAGCCAATCCAACCTATTCCGGACTATACCAGCAATTACCCCAATACTTTGGTGACCAGCCGATGACCTCAGGTCCTGTATATGTAGGTGCTTTTGTACTCTTCCTCTTTATCTTGGGTTGTTTTATAGTCAAAGGTCCATTGAAATGGGCATTAGTCGGAGCTACATTCTTCTCCATTGTTCTTTCATGGGGCAAGAACTTCATGCCACTGACTGATTTCTTCATCGACTATATACCTATGTATAGTAAGTTCCGTGCCGTATCGTCCATTCTCGTTATTGCAGAATTTACAATTCCACTACTAGCTATCTTTGCGCTGAAAAAGATTCTGGATGAACCAGAGATACTCAAGAAGAAGATGAAGTTTATAGGTGTCAGCTTGGCACTTACTGCCGGCGTAGCCTTGATATTAGCCATTATTCCCGGAGCTTTCAGCTCAACTTTCATCCCTGCAAAGGAAGCACAAATGCTACAGAATGCGGTCAATCAGCAAATGATTCCTGCAAACGAGTTGTCCGGCATCCTCTCTAATATGGCGGAAATGCGTGCTGCAATGGTTAGTGCCGATGCACTGCGTAGCTTTATTATTATCGTAATTGGTTGTGCACTGTTGTGGCTTTACTATAGTGGAAAATTAAAGAGACCCTATATTATTGCAGGCATTGCCATTCTTTGCGTGATCGATATGTGGGGAGTCAACAAGCGCTATCTGCACGATGATCAATTCGTTCCACGTTCTACCCAAGTTGATACTTTCAAAAAAACGAAAGCTGACGAAATCATCCTGCAGGACACTGATCCGAACTACCGTGTACTGAATTTCTCCGGAGATGCATTCAACGAGAATAATACTTCCTACTGGCACAAGAGTGTGGGCGGATATCATGCTGCCAAGTTGCGTCGTTATCAGGAGATGATCGAACGGCACATTTCTCCTGAAATGCAAGCCACCTATCGGGTTATTGCCACCGCAGGCGGAGAAATGGACAGCGTAGATGCTTCCAAATTCCGCATCCTGAACATGCTGAATACGAAGTATTTCATCTTTCCTGCCGGACAAGGACAGACAGTGCCTATCGAAAACCCGTATGCTTACGGTAATGCATGGTTCGTAAATAAAGTGGAATATGTGGATAATGCAAATCAGGAAATAGATGCATTGAATACTATACTTCCAACGGAAACTGCCGTAGTAGATACACGCTTCAAAGATATTCTGAAAGGTGTTACCACCGTTCATAAAGACAGCCTTTCCAGCGTACGCCTGACGAATTACGAACCGAACCGTCTGGTTTATGAAACAAATAATTCAAAGGATGGTGTAGTCGTATTCTCCGAAATCTATTATCCGGATGGCTGGATAGCTACCATCGACGGAGAACCTGCCGACATTGCCCGTGCAGACTATATCCTGCGCTCCATGTATGTACCTGCTGGAAAACACACCATTGAAATGCGCTTTGATCCGAAGAGCTTGCATGTAACAGAAGGTATTGCTTATGCAGCACTGGCTCTAATGGTGATAGGTATTATGATAATGGTGATTGTATATAAAAAGAGGTTAAGCTCTTCCAAAAGCTAAAGCCTAGCAAAACTAATTTTTCTTTATTACAAAATGCGCCTTAAAAGTCTGTAGCAAACTTTTAGGGCGCATTTCACATTATATCCGAAGTTATTTATACCCGTTGGCGGAATTAACGGCCTCCTCCCCGTGCCCGAATAGAGACCAGGACCGGGTTTGGGCAGTATCCGATCCGTACCAACTCCGTAGTAAATTCGGTCAGAAGTACCTCTATCCGAAGATGGTACGGAGCAAATAGGGATTTGATTCCTCTCTGATACGACTCTGACAGGATGCTGACAGCCTCTAATCCCGCCAACTGGTTATTTATATCTCCTCCTATATTCTTTAGGAGTAATTTCCATCTCTTTATTAAAAGCTTTCGAGAAATGGAATTGATCGTAGTACCCTAGACGGAAAGCAATCTCTTTGATTTTTAGATCGGAGAATTGCAAGAACGAACAAGCACGTTGAATTTTTAATTGGTTATAATATTCCATTGGAGCATAAGAAGTTCTCTCCGAAAACAATGCACTGAAATGAGATGCGGAATAGCCCACATGCTGAGCTATATCCTCCAGCGTAATCTTATTCTCCATATTCTCTTTCATAAAGGAAATGCTCTTCTGTATAAAATCCGTTTCTCTCACCTTCTTTATTTCTCTGAACTGATTAATATACTTCAAAGAAGCCAGAAAATGCATCAGGCAAAAGCTAACATATTCCAAGTTCTCAGGACTATATCCCATTTCCAAGTTCTGATACATTTCTTCAAATAGTTGAAAGCGATCATCATAACGGCTCTTATCCGACTCCTCCAAAGATATAGCCTTACCTATTATAGAGGAGAACATAGCCACGCCCTCGCCACAGAAATGTAGCCAATAGATACTCCAGGGATTCACTTCGTCCGCTCCATATGCATGTTGCTCATTAGCCGGTAATATAAAAGCCTGATTTTTAGTCAGGATATACTTCTCACCTTTATAACTAACCCAACCGCAACCACTCTCACAATATATAAAGACATTCTCGTTAGTCCCTTTTTCCCTTTCCCTAAAATGATTTTCTGCATGAGGATAGTATCCAATATGACTGACGAATAATTGTTTTGTAATATTATTCTCTCGTTGAAGGTTACGTATATTATATGGTGTAACGATAGCCTTCTCTCCTTTAAAACCTTCTGCAACCTTTTCCATAGTATCTGATTTTGGTAGTATTTTACATATATATCATAGTATTTTACATGAATGCTTATTCAAGCAATGCATTCAAGCATTTACAGCCATAAATATAATAAGATTATACATTAAATTGATAACAATCTGCATTTTTTTATTAAGTTTAATGGCATACATTTGCCATACAATAAATCGTATATCATGAAAACAAAACCATTTAGCAACAATTTTTACCTATTACTTATTTCGCTGGTATCTGCCATGGGAGGGCTACTCTTCGGATACGATTGGGTAGTCATTGGAGGTGCCAAACCATTCTATGAAATCTTCTTTGCAATTGAGAATTCTCCCGGTATGCAGGGATGGGTCATGGGCAGTGCCATTCTCGGCTGTTTAATAGGGGTAACAATTGCAGGTAGCTTATCTGATAAATATGGGCGCAAACCCTTGATGATAATAGCAGCTATCACTTTTACCGTTTCTGCAATAGGTACAGGAGCTGTCAATGACCTCAATTGGTTTATCTTTTACCGCATATTCGGTGGTATTGGCATCGGCATTGCTTCCAACTTATCTCCCATGTATATAGCCGAGGTATCACCCAGCCATGTACGAGGGAAGTTTGTATCGATCAATCAATTGACAATCGTATTAGGTATTCTGGCAGCCCAGTTCGTCAACTGGTTGATCGCTGACCCGGTAGTTCCCGGCGAAAACATTCTGGAAACATGGAATGGGCAAATGGGATGGCGTTGGATGTTCTGGGCAGAAGTAGTACCTTCGGGACTCTTTTTTATCCTTATATTCTTCATTCCCGAAAGTCCCCGTTGGCTGGCTACAAAATTACAATACGGTAAAGCTGAAAATATCTTGAGCCACATAGGTGGAAAAGAATATGCCAAAAAAGAAATTGAAAGCATTAAAACAGTTATAAATGTCACCAAAGAGAAGTTAAATATCCGTCTGCTTTTTCAAGGCAAGATACCGGGAATATTATTAATAGGCATCGTTATTGCAGCCTTCCAGCAATGGTGCGGACTAAACGTAGTGTTTAATTATGCCCAGGAAATCTTTGCAGCTGCAGGTTACGGTGTTTCTGATATCCTATTCAATATTGTAGTAACAGGAGTGACGAACGTAATATTCACTTTTGTAGGTATGTACACTGTAGATAAGTTGGGAAGACGCTCCCTTATGTTATTCGGAGCTTCAGGGCTTGCCATCATTTATATCATCATGGGCATATGTTACTACCTCAATATAACCGGAATGGCCGTACTAATTATGGTTGTATTAGCTATAGCATGCTATGCAATGACACTTGCTCCCGTTACATGGGTCGTATTATCTGAGATCTTCCCAAACCGTATCCGTGGTATGGCAATGGCAGTATCCACCTTCTCTCTTTGGGCAGCTTGTTTTGTACTGACATATACATTCCCTTTATTAAATTCCGGATTAGGTGCCTATGGTACTTTCTGGTTGTACGGAATCATCTGTATTCTCGGATTTGTATTCATCAAAATCAAATTACCCGAAACAAAAGGGAAATCACTGGAAAGCATTGAGAAAGAATTAACTAGTTAAAAACAACATATCATTTATTGAATTACATCTTACTTAAACGATGACAAGAAATCATCGCTTAACTTACCCTTATTGTCTAAAAAAACAATAAATACCTTATGGAGAAAATTACAGAATATTTAATTAAACCGACCCTCTCAGAAAAAGGAATTGTGAAAGTTTGGAAAGAAACAATCAAACTTCCGACTTATGAAATCGGAGAGGAAGAAAAAAATCCCATCTTTCTGGAAAAGCGTGTTTATCAAGGAAGTTCAGGAGTAGTTTACCCTTATCCTGTCGTAGAAAAGATATGCGACGAGAAAAAAGAAAAAGACTATCAGGCCTACTTCCTCGAAAACGAATACCTTAAAATTATGATCTTGCCGGAATTGGGAGGGCGAGTACAAATGGCTTATGACAAAGTGAAGAAACGTCACTTTGTCTACTACAACCAAGTCATTAAACCAGCCTTAGTAGGTTTGACCGGTCCTTGGATATCAGGCGGAATTGAATTCAACTGGCCTCAGCATCATCGTCCAAGTACATACTTACCTACCGACTGTATGATTGAAGAAAATGCAGACGGTAGTAAAACGGTCTGGTGCAATGAAGTAGAGCGTATGTTCAATACGAAAGGGATGCAGGGATTCACACTTCATCCGGACAAAGCTTATCTGGAAATTAATGTAAAGGTTTATAACCGAACTCCGTTCCCCCAAACTTTCCTTTGGTGGGCGAACCCTGCCGTTGTTGTGAACGACCACTATCACTCGGTTTTTCCACCCGATGTACATGCTGTTTTCGATCATGGGAAAAGAGATGTATCCAATTTTCCTATAGCTACAGGCATATATTACAAACAGGACTATTCGGAAGGTGTCGATATTTCCAAATATAAGAATATCCCTGTTCCCACTTCATACATGGCCATTAAATCACGCTATGACTTTGTAGGCGGATATGAAGAACATATACAGGCAGGATTATTACATGTAGCCGATCATCACCTCTCACCAGGAAAGAAACAATGGACTTGGGGAAATGGTGATTTTGGTATTGCATGGGACAGAAACCTTACTGATGAAGATGGTCCTTACATCGAATTGATGACAGGTGTTTATACAGATAATCAGCCTGACTTCACATGGTTACAACCTTATGAGGAAAAGTCATGGAAGCAATATTTCCTGCCATATAGTGAAGTGGGATATGTAAAGAATGCGACCAAAGATTTCATTTTGAATCTGGATGTTGCAGATAACACCGCATACATCATTGTATATGCAACCGGTAAGCAAGAAAACATCAAAATAGAATTAAAAGATATAACAGGAAAGGTGTTATTTGACAAAATAACCACACTTTCGCCAGAAAATATCTTTAAAAGTCAGATAAATATAACAAAAGAGTTACCCGAAAACCTTATTTTATCCTTGTATGATAACAATGGCAAACTACTTTTGAAATATAAAGCTGATAAGCCTGAAATAAAACCAACTCCGGATGCTGCTAAGGCAGCCAAACAACCCAAGGAGATAGCTTCCATAGAGCAATTATTCCTGACTGGGTTACATCTGGAGCAATATCGGCATGCGACCTATGACCCAATGGCTTACTACATGGAAGCATTGGAAAGAGAACCGGGAGATATACGTTGCAATAATGCCGTAGGGTTGCTGAATATGCGCCGAGGTAAATTTGAAGAAGCTGAACAGTATTTCCGTACAGCCATAAAAACATTAACAGAGCGTAATCCTAATCCTTATGATGGAGAACCCTATTATAATCTGGGGTGGAGCCTGAAGATGCAGGGTAAGTATGATGATGCATATAGTGCCTATTATAAAGCCACATGGAATGCGGCTTGGAGAGATGCAGGCTACTTTGGTGTGGCACAGATAGATTGTATCAGAGAGAATTGGACTGCCGCTTTGGAACATATAGATCTGGCTCTCATCCACAACTGGCATAATCATAAAGCACGCCAGTTAAAAGCTTCTATCCTGAGACATTCAGGAAAGACTGAAGAAGCCTTGAAATTTATTGAGGAATCATTGATTGTCGATAAGTTTAATTTGGGATGCCGATTTGAAAAATATTTCATTGAAAGCAATCCGGTAGAATTGCAGGAAATGCTAAGTATCCTCAACGGTAGTGTACACAACTATATTGAATATGCATTTGATTTTTCATCTGCAGGAATGTATGAAGAAGCTTCCCGGATTATGCATACTTATATAGACGAACAAACCAATATTTATCCAATAGCTGCTTATATGTTAGGATACTTTGCATCAATGGCAGGAGATAAAGAAACAGCCCAGAAATGGTATAAGAAGGCACAAAGCCTATCTCCTGACAAGTGTTTTCCAAACAGAATCGATGAAGTCAATGTACTGGCAGATGCTATGAAGATGAATCCAGAAGATTTCAAGGCTCCTTATTATCTGGGGAACTTCTGGTATGCACACCGCCGTTATGAAGAAGCTACTGTATGCTGGGAGAAATCAGTAGAGATAAATAATCAGTTCCCTACAGCTCTGCGCAACCTTTCATTGGCTTATTACAACAAAAAAGGCAGGAAAGAAGAAGCATGCCGATTGTTGGAGAAAGCATTTGAACTGGACCAAACGGACTCACGCATCTTTATGGAGCTGGATCAACTATATAAGAAAATGGGACGAGCCCATGCAGAACGCCTGACCTTTCTAGAGGCACATTTGGAACTGGTGGCACAGCGGGATGACTTATGCATAGAACGAATAACCCTCTATAATCAATTAGGCAACTATGAAAAGGCAAGAGAACTGATAGCCGCACGGAAGTTCCATCCGTGGGAAGGTGGCGAAGGTAAAGTTACAGGGCAATATATTCTCTGTCGGGTAGAACTTGCCAAAAAAGCTATTAAGGAAAAGCGATATCTTGAAGCCATCAGTCTTTTAAAAGAGACAGATCATTATCCGCATAATTTAGGTGAGGGTAAACTGATCAACGCCGAAGAGAATGAGGTAGACTACTATAAAGGAATAGCCTACCAAAAGCTGGGCAACGAAGCCGAATCCATAAAATACTTAATGAAAGCAACACAAGGTTCCAGCGAGCCTCAACAAGCATTCTATTACAATGACCAACAACCTGACAAGATTTTCTATCAAGGACTTGCCTGGAGGGCATTAGGAGAAGAGAGCAAAGCACGTAGCCGCTTCAACAAGCTGATAGACCACGGCAAGAAGCATCTCTTCGATGAATGCAAAATCGATTATTTCGCAGTATCCTTACCAGAGCTTGCGATCTGGGAGGATGACCTGAATGTACGTAACAAGGTTCATTGCTATTATGTTATGGCATTAGGATATAGTGGTATAGGAGAGGAAGAATTAGCAGAAGAATATTATGAAAAGGTGAAAAGACTTGATGTGAATAAACAAGTGTTCAGGATGTGATTGCTCTTATTGTACGGGAATGTGCCAGAATCGACACATTTCCCTGTACAGTAATTCACTTAGAAATAAACTATTAGTTAACAACAATATTAATATTATGAAAAGTTTATTTAGATTATCAGCATTATTAATGCTGCTTTGCTTTATGGGATGTTCGGACGATGAGGGTATCTCCTATCCTACATCTGATGCCCCGGAAATAAAAGTGTTGCGTGATGAATTGTATTCTAATCCCAACAGAAAGTTTGTGATTAAGGCTGATTTAAAAGATGATTTAGGCCTTAAGTCTTTGAAAATTGTGATTCCAGAATTTTATCTGGATAAGGAAATTGTATTCCCGACAGATACTTTAGTTACAGAATATGAGTTGGCTTATGAGTTTCTGGCACCAAAGGATACGAAAAATGAAGATGTATATAAAGTAAATCTTGCACTGGAGGATGTTTCTGGAAATGTTGTGACCAAAGAGCTTACATTACATTTGGATGGAGACTTTAATGCTCCTAATTTTTCAAATGTATCACCACAAGACGGAACAGTACAGCTATTGGAAAGCAAGATGGAATTGTCACTTTCCTTTAAAGTCACTGATGATTCAGGCTTAGATTCAGTATATGTGGAAGAACCGATATTGGGTATCATGGAAAGAATCAAATTAAACGGCGAGAAAGAGTACTCTTTCAACAAAACTTATTCTTTACCATCCAAACCGGAAGAGTATGAACTAAAAATAACAGCAATTGATAACTTTGTAGAAGCTAACAGGAAAACACAGAAAATTAAATATATTGTTTCCAGTGAAATGGTTACTTTGTTCCTGGCCGATGTTCCTAAGGGAACTGATTTAACAGCCGATGTTTGTGGGGTACCGATGCTCTATCATAAAAAATCAAATGGTATATTTACTTTCAAATATTATGCGGATTGTGATAATAAGGAAATCTACTTTTTGGGACAGGAGAGCGCTTTTGAACCTCACTGCTTTGGCGTATCAGAAGAGAACGGTAAATTGCTAAATAGTCCTTCTGCCGCACCAATAGTGCTACCAACAAAGGGATACTATGAGATTGTGGCAAATACCAAAGAGCAAACATATACTGTGACTCCTTATATACCTTCTTCAGCTGTGCACGATTCTCCTGATATCACGATGTGTGGTTACGGATTTGAAGGTGCCGGATGGGATCCCTCTAATAAAAACTGTCTACTCACACCGGACGCGGAAAATCCATATATACTTGGACGGACTCTTATATTGAACGAAACCCAGCTTAATGTAACCATTACCTATCCGGGCTGGAGTAAATATTGGCGCTTACTTGAAAATGGTATTATTGATTATATGGGTTCAAGCCAACCTTACTTGAAGGTAAATCAAAAGGGAAGTTATAAATTCATTATTGATACTGAGATTGCGCGTGCTAAATTATTGAAAGAATAATCATTAAATCATGTATATAGTCATGAAAAGAAATATTATATTTTCTCTTGTTGTTTTCTTCTTCTGCCTTACAGCTAATGCGCAGATAAAGGTTCGAGGAACTATTGTTGACGACAAAAATGAGCCTCTGATAGGTGTTAATATCCAAGAAGAAGGAACTACCAATGGTAGTATATCTGATGTGAATGGACAATACAGTATAACAGTAGCTGGAATAGATTCCAAACTGTCATTCTCTTTTATCTCTTACAAAACCATTGTAGAAAAGGTAGGGAATAGAACTGTCATTAATGTAACTTTGGTAGAAGATTCAGAGTTGCTTCAAGAAGTGGTGGTAGTAGGCTATGGCGTACAGAAAAAAAGTGATTTAACAAGTTCCATCTCTTCTGTGAAAGGAAAAGAAGTGAGATCAATGAATGTAAGCAATGCTACCGAAAGTCTTCAAGGAAAGGTGGCTGGTGTAACAATTGTAGGAGCAGGGAATCCAGGTGGTCAGCCAAAGGTTTTGATTAGAGGTTTCTCTACCATCAACTTGTCCACTGACCCATTGTATGTGGTTGATGGGGTTCCTATGGGCGAAGGAATCAATTTCCTTAATCCTAATGAGATTGAGAGCATTGAAGTCTTGAAAGATGCTTCTGCCAGTGCCATTTATGGTAGTCGTGCCTCAAATGGAGTTATTATGGTTACTACTCGTAAGGGAGTGGAAGGCAAACCTTCATTCTATCTCGATATGCATTATGGCGTACAGGAAATGAAAAATCCTTATAATATGGCAGATGCTGTGGAGTATGCTGAAATATTGAATACAGCCGCCCGCCAGGCCGGCTATCCGGAGGAATTTGAAAATCCCGCTTCTTTTGCAGGTAAAACAACAAATTGGTGGGATGCGGGTATTCGTCAGTTTACCCCTCAATTGAATGCAAGTTTGGGTGTACAGGGTGGAACGGAGAAGAATAAGTATTCGGTTAGTTTAAATTATTTTCAGCAAGATTCTTTCTACCAGAAGGGAGGATATAAGCGATTTACAGCTCGTTTTACCAATGATTATAAATTTAATAAGTATTTTTCAGCTGGATTCTCATTAAATCCGCGTTATGAATCATGGGGGAATCCTACTAATTGGTCGGACTTTGACAGAGTGGATCCTATTACCCCCATTTTTAAACCAGAGGATGAATTAAATGGTACTGAAAATGAATATAGTGTATATTCCCGTTCTCCTTCTCAAATTTGGAATCCAGTTGGTTATGTTCACAGATGGAATCAAAGTAATAATTCTTATGCTTTGTCATCTTCTGCCTATCTTGAAATTAAGCCGATAAGAGATTTGATATTTAGATCTCAATTCTCTATAGACTTAGATACTCGAATTTCCAATACGTTTGCACCGGATTTTGTTATTGATGCAGCTCATGAATTTCAGACGAACAACAAGTTCACGCGTAACAAACCCACTTATCGTAATTGGAGTTTGCAGAATACATTGACATACCTAAAAACTTTTGCAAATAAGCATAATTTTTCTTTTATGGTAGGTAACACCTTGGAAGAATGGAATAGTACTACTTTGTGGGGAAGCTATGAAAAAATGCCCAACAACTCAGATAATTTACATGAATTGGATGCTGGTACCGTCAATCCACAGACCGGAGGTAATTCTTCTACCACTTCTATTTTGTCTTATTTAGGTAGACTAACTTACAATTATAATGATAAGTATTATCTTACAGCTACTTATCGCGTGGATGGTTCTTCCAAATTCCTGTCCAAGAATAAATGGGCTTCTTTCCCTTCAGCTTCTATAGCTTGGCGTATGTCTAATGAGCCGTTTATGGAAAGTATAAAATCTGTACTTAACAGCCTTAAACTTAGAATAGGTTGGGGGCGTGTAGGTAATCAGAATCTACCTTCAGGAGTTTATATGTCTCAATTAGGACAAGGTTACTATGTATTGGGCGATAATGTGGTGAATACTGTTTACCCCAGTTTGGTTAAAAATGAGGATGTGAAATGGGAAACTGTAGAAGATTATAACTTTGGTATTGATTATGGATTATTTGATAATCGTTTAACGGGATCTTTTGAGTATTATATAAAGAATACTAAAGATATGCTTTTTCAGAAAGCTTATCCCAGTTATTCCGGCTACCCGGGTGATGCCAAGATTTGGACAAATGTAGGTTCTATGCGTACCAAAGGTTTTGAAATGGCAATCAGCTACAATGACCGTTGGGGAGATTTTACCTTTGGAACTACTTTAAACTTGACTACTTTCAACGTCAATATGACAGAGTTGACAGGCGATAAAGACCCATTGTATGGAAATGGTGAAAAGACAAAGACAATAGAAGGTGAAGAGCCTGCTTTCTTCTATGGATATGTGGCTGACGGTATCTTCCAGAATCAGACTGAAGTGAATCGTCATACTAATAACAAAGGACAGTTCTTACAACCTAACGCACAAGTTGGCGATATTCGATTTAAGGATATAAACGGAGACGGACAATTGAATGCAGATGACCGTACAAAGATTGGTTCTCCATGGGCTTATATGACGATGGGACTTAATCTGAACTTAGGTTATAAGAACTTTGACTTAGTGGCAAACTTCTATGCCAGTATCGGTAATGATCTTGTCAATCAGAATATTCAAGAATTGTACAATGCTGCCGGCAGTGGTGGAAAAGTGAATAAGGTGAGCGGTTTACTTGATATGGCTTGGCACGGTGAAGGAACTTCTAACTATGTTCCTCGCTTATCTACTCAAGATCATAATGAGAACTTTACCAAATTCTCATCTTTCTACATAGAGGATGGTTCTTACTTAAGACTAAAGAATTTACAATTGGGGTATACTTTTAAGAAAATCCCTGGCGTCAATAAACTGAGATTATATATAGCAGGACAAAACTTGTTTACCTTAACTGGCTATAATGGCGTTGAGCCCGAAGTTTCAGGTAGTGTGTTGAGTTTTGGATTTGGCGGATGGACTTATCCAGTACAACGTATATACTCAGTAGGTGTAAATGTAACATTTTAATAGATTGTAAATCATGAAAAAGAATATATTTGCTTTCATAATAGTGGCTTCATTGGGATTTATGTCTTGTGAAGATTTTATTGAACACGAAAAAAGAGGTGTTCAAGATTTGGATAACTATTTTAAGACAGATACAGAATGTCGTGACTTTGTCATTGACTTGTATAAGCGTGCATTGCTAAATAATGACTGGCAGCCGATAGCTCATACCAGAATAACGAATGAAACGGCTACCGATGATGCTTGGATGGGAAATACCGGACAATCTGCTGATGGATTCAGTCCAGCTTCGGAATACTTGATCACTCCCAATAGAATGGGATATCTTACAGATTTATTCAAGGAGAGATATAAGAATATTATGGCATGTAATATTGCCATAAACTCTATTCCCGAAGCTCCTATTTCTGAAGACAAAAAAAAGTCCTATGTCGGTGAAGCTCTATTTTGTCGCGCATATAATTACTTGGATCTTGTAGGCAATTTTGGGGGTGTACCATTGGTACTTAAAATGCTTTCATCCAATGATATGAATCTAGGGCGTTCTAGTAAAGAAGAAATATATCAGCAAATAGAGAATGATCTTAAGTCAGCCGTTCACATGGTAAATACTACGTATGGAAGTGAAGGAAAAGGTAGGGCTACTGTATGGACTTGTACTGCATTATTAGCAAGAGTTTCATTATATCAAGGAAAATGGGAAGAAGCTTATCATTATGCAGATACCACAATCATGAATAGTGGCTGTAAACTCGAACCTGATTTTCTAGATATTTGGAACGTCAATAATCACAATGGCATAGAATCGCTTATTGAAGTTCAGACAAGCACTGAAGTGGGTAAAATTTTGGGCAATCCCCTTTCTACACTTTGTGGAGGACGTGGTGAAAGTTTGGAAAATTTCCCCAGTAAAGACCCCAATGACATTATGGATGGTTGGGGATGGGGAGTACCCACCAGCGATTTGGAAAATTGTTATCTTTCGGAAGAAGATGAGATAAGAAGGCGCAGTACAATAACGGTTTGTGGTGACGCTGTATATGGTGATGAGGATTTAAACCCTACTTATGTATTTGACTTAGCACAAAATAAGTCTGGGCGTGTAATTCGTAAGTATTATATTCCCATTGCTACTCGTAGAACATTGGAAGATAAAAGATATAACGCTCCTTTGAATACTCCAATTATCCGTTTGGCAGAAATGTATCTGACGCGTGCAGAAGCAGCTTTTCACTTGGGTATGTTTGATGAAGCAATGGATGATGTAGACATCATTCGTGCTCGAGTAAAACTTTCTCCGAAAAAAGGAACTGTAACCGGTAACGAAATACTTTATGCTATTTGGAAAGAGCGCAGAATGGAATTGGCATTTGAAGGATTGCGTCTGTTTGATATTAGGAGACAGATAGATCCGGTCACTAATCAACCCGTTATAGCTGGTTTGTTCGGTCCGAATGGAAGTTTTGTTCGTTACAATATGTATGAATCAACGGATCAGTATGAAACGAGCAACCTTAAAGAGCTACAGAACAAAGGTATCAACTTCGATATCAATAAACATTTGGTATGGCCCATTCCTCAATCGGAAATAGATCGTAGTTTTGGTACTGTAACACAGAATCCTAATTACTAATAAACATAAGAGATCAAACTTAAATTTTATAGAAATGAGAAATAGCAAATATTTGCAGATATTAGGTATCTGTACACTGTTTTCAGTTACGGCATGTAGTTCCAAATTGGAGATTCCAGAACCGCCTGTTTACAATAAGGTGAGAAATATTTCAGTAGACTTGAATCAGGAAATGCAGACGATTGACGGCTTTGGGGCATCAGATGCTTGGCGCTGTCAGATGGTAGGAAAATATTGGCCGGAAGAGAAGAGAAATCAAATTGCCGATTGGCTGTTTAGCCAGGAAGTCGATGAAAATGGAAATCCAAAAGGCATCGGCTTGTCCATGTGGAGATTTTACATTGGTGCAGGAAGCACAGAACAAGGACTTGATAGCGACATTGCGGATGAGTGGAGACGGTCTGAATGCTTTTTATCAGCTGATGGTACTTACAATTGGAATAAATATGAAGGACAGAAATGGTTTTTAAAAGCCGCTCGAGACAGAGGGGTTGAACATTTTCTTGCTTTTAACCTAAGCGCTCCGGTTCATATGTCCATAAATGGGAAAGGCTTTTCAATTAAAGAGAAAAGGATGAATATCAAGGCAGGTATGATGCCTGATTATGCAGACTTTTTAGTAGAATGCATTGATAACTTGCAGAAGAAAGAAGGAGTTAAATTTGATTATTTAAGTCCTGTGAATGAACCACAATGGGATTGGAGTAAAGGCAGTCAGGAAGGGACTCCCGCCACTAATGAAGAAATATCTCAGTTCGTAAAATTACTATCAGAAAGACTCAGCAAAAGAGGATTGGCTACCAAAATAGCATTGGGAGAAGCTGGGAGTATTCAATATTTGTATAAAAATGTAGATAATGAGAACTTTGATAATCAGATTGATGATTTTTGGAATCCATCATCTCCGTTGAGCATTGCTTCTCTGCCCAATGTAGAGCGAGTAATGACTGGACACAGTTATTGGACTGTTTGGCCCGTCAAGGATTTAGTTTCACATCGTAAAGCCTTGAATGATAAAATAAAAGAGCACAGCGGCTTAAAATATTGGCAAACTGAGTATTCTATCCTCGAAAGCCCCGGAGAGTCCGAAATTCCTAACGGAAACGGAAATAAACGCGATTTGGGTATGCAAACGGCACTTTTTGTTGCACGTACTATTCACAATGATTTGACATTGGTAAATGCTTCCTCTTGGTCTTGGTGGACAGCTCTTACCCGTGCAGACTACAAGGACGGTTTGGTATATCTGGATGATGGAACAAATAATGGTTCACAAGTTACAGACTATTGCAAAAAAGATGGATTTGCCAGGGACTCTAAGCTTATGTGGATGCTAGGTAATTATTCTTTTTTTGTCCGTCCGGGTATGAAACGTGTTGCCGTTATTACCGAAAATCCAGACCCTGAGAAAGAGAGTAAAGATGTTATGATTAGCGCATACAAAGACGGTTCTTCCAAAAAGATAGTTTTGGTAGCAGTTAATGTCGGTTCTGTCAACCGAAAATATAATCTTCAAGATTTGAAACTGAAGAATCAGACTTTAACTCCTTACACCACTTCTGAAACATCCAATTTAGGAAAGGGAACGACAATAAAAACTAATGAGATTGTTGTTCCGGCAAAGTCTGTCGTAACTTTTGTTGGTGAACTAGAATAATGTAATGAATAACTTGAAATATTGACTCTATGCGTAATATTTTCTTTCTCATATTAAGTTGCTTTTGTCTGCTTTCAGTACACGCACAGAATGAAACGTCAAAAGATCATATTTCATTAGCTGGTATCTGGAACTTTAAATTGGATCCTTTGAATGTTAGTATTCCGGTAAAAGGAAGTAATTTTGTATCTAAGTTTCCAGAAGAAATAACTCTGCCGGGGTCTACAGACCAAGCTGGAAAAGGATTTAAAACGCAAGATATGAGTTCGCTTCGGCTTACTCGCATGTTTGAATATAGTGGAGCAGCTTGGTATGAGAAAGAAAATATTTTTATTCCTGAATCTTGGAAAGACCAACAACTTTTTCTGTTTTTGGAACGAGTACATTGGGAAAGCCAAGTGTGGATTAATGGGAAATTTGTCGGAAAAGAGGAAAGTCTTTCTACACCACATTTGTATGATATAACTTCTTATGTAAAGTTTGGAGACTGGAATACTGTTCGCATTAGAGTAGATAATGGGAACATCCATGATATAGCCTATACACATGCCATCAGTGCTGAAACACAGACTAACTGGAATGGCATTATTGGACGTATGGAAATCCAGGCTGTAAGTAAGGTACATATTGCTGATGTACAGATATATCCTTTACAAAAAGAAAAAAGGCTAAAGATTGTGGCGCAGATTGTGAACTATAGTAACCTGCCGGTTAAAGGCGATATACGGATAAATTGTCATTTTTTGAATGATTCTCAAGATTTGCATCTAAAGGAGAAAAATACAACTTTTAATAGTTCGGATTCTTTAATACACTTGGTACATTACTATGATTTGGGAGATAAGCTATACACTTGGGATGAATTTGAGCCTAATCTGTATGAAATTGACTATGAGATAAAGTGTTGCGGTAAGAGTGATGTGCGAAAAATAAAATTTGGTATTCGTGACTTTGGAACAAAAGGTACGCATTTCACGATAAATGATATTCCTACATTTATTCGCGGTGCTGTAAATTCTTGCGAGTTCCCCATTACCGGTTATCCTCCGATGGGTTATGAAGAGTGGAAAAAGGTAATGAAGGTATATAAAGATTACGGATTGAACTGCATTCGTTTTCATTCTTGGTGTCCCCCTGAGTCCGCATTTCAAGTTGCAGATGAATTGGGCTTGTATTTACAAGTCGAAAACTCGGACTGGCGTTTTACGGTAGGGGAAGATGAGGCAACCAACGCTTTCTATTTAGATGAAGCTCAACGCATTATTAAGGAATATGGAAATCATCCGTCTTTTGCCTTCTTTTGCGAAGGCAATGAATTAGTTGGAAAAGGTTGTGTGGATTTTCTAAAAGAAATGCTAACTGAATGGAAGAAAGACTCACGTCATCTTTATGTAGCTGCATCTGGTTATCCTACAGTGGAAGGAAGTGATTTTTTCGATTTTTATGGTGCTCGTCCACAGCGTTGGCAGGAAGGCCTGAAAGGACGTTTTAACTCGCAGCCATTAAACACAAGATATGATTACATAGATTATGTAAAAAAATTCTCAATACCTATGGTGACTCATGAGATAGGACAATGGTGTGCTTATCCTGATTTTAACCAAATATCTAAATATATAGGGGTTTTAAAACCTTATAACTATGAACTTTTTAGAGAAGATCTCCGTAATAAAAAAATGCTTGATCAGGCTCATGATTTTCACATCGCTTCAGGTAAGTTCCAAGTTCTTCAAAAAAAGGAAGAATTTGAATCTTATTTCCGCACCCCTGGTTTCGGAGGCTATCATTTACTTCAACTAAATGACTTCCCTGGTCAGGGTACTTCACCGGTCGGAGTTGTTGATGTTTTCTATGATGCTAAGCCTTATGTGGATGCCCAAACATTCAAACAGATACAAAGTCCTTGTCTTCCTTTATTACGTACTGATAAGTTGGTGTGGAGTCAAAATGAAACTTTTGAAGGAGATGCCCAAGTAGCTAATTTTTTGAAAGAAAAACTAAAAGGAGCAGTAGTGGACTGGAAACTTGAATATCTGAATGGCAATGTTTATAAAGACGGCTCCTTTAAACTAGATATTCCGAATGGTGGCATTACTGACTTGGGAAGAATTTCTATTCCCTTGACCGAAATTTGTCAAGCTGCAAAGATGGTATTGAAGATGGAAATTAGAAACACCTCATTTTCCAATAACTGGGCTATATGGGTTTACCCAGACAAGCTACCAGAAATATCAGAAAAAAAAGTAATGTTGGCCAGAGAATGGAATAATAGAGTCAAACATTATTTGCAGAAAGGAGGAACGGTATTGTTACTTGCTGATACTGCCCAAGTAAAATCTGACGTGCCCCCTTGTTTTTCCAGCATATCCTGGAATGCAGTCTGGTCTGGTACACCTCCAAATACTTTAGGTATTTTATGTAATCCCAAACATGCCTTATTCAGACATTTTCCTACAGAAGAACATTCAAACTGGCAATGGTTTGACTTGGTGCGTAATTCGAAACCTATGTTGCTTGATCATACTACTTATGAATTTAAACCCTTAGTGCAGATTATTCCAGATTGGAACAACAATCGAAAGATAGGCCTAATTTTTGAAGCTAAGGTAGGTAAAGGAAAACTAATGGTTACTTCTATCGCCTTTGACCGGATTATGGCTCATAGCCCTGTTGCACGGCAGATGTATTACAGTCTGGTAAACTACCTTAATTCACCCGATTTCTCTCCAGAAGTGACCCTTACTAACGAAATGATTGACAAGATATTTATTCAGCCATGAAACACAAGAATATCCCTTTGATATTGTTGATCCTTTTTTCAGCCGTGACATATAATTTATATGCCCAGCAGAAATACTGGAATGAGCACACTCAACTCACCCCATGGCGTTTTCCATTAACGGCAGACAAGGCTGGACTCACTTATGAAGATCTCACGGGAGACGGTACGCCAGATATCATCCGTGCTTTCGTCCTCGACAGCATTCCCGTCATGTGGATTGATGACGACGGAGATATGAGATACGATGATTTGGAAGGTGATACAGATAATGATTGCCTGCTGATAGACCTGAACAAAGATGGCATCTTCGGTGGTCCGAAAGACCTCTGCATAGACTGGGTGGACACAGACGAAGACGGAATAGCCGATATGCAATTGGTTATTTATAACGGCAGTGCCGATGCTCGTTGCGGCTATGACTGGGACTCTGATTTCATTATTGTTATAGATATTGAGAAGGATGATATCAAAAGTTTCATCGACTGGAACCAACTACTCCCTTTATGCTGGGAACATAATGGTCATTCTAATTTCTTTCAAGATTATCATGGGAACACACTATTGCTGAAAATGCATTCATCTAGTTTCAGAGTTGCCGACACTCGCTTCAACTGCGAAAATCCTTTTATCTTCTACGATCACGACAATGATAACCTGACTGAAATGTCTGTCCGCCTAATGGATATTCCACACGTTCGTCCCTGTAACGGGGACACTCCCCATGAAACATTCAGAAAAGTGTCTGATGAAATAGATGTTGTGTATAGCGGCCGCATTCCTTGGGCAAGTATCTCTTGGGATGTGGATAATGATAACGGGCAGGGCAACGAATTCGATTTTGATATGACTGTCCATTTCTATGGAAAAGGATTCGATTATTCTGATCAGATACATAAATTTAAAAACCTGCGCGGACTTCCGGAGGCTGACAGATATATTTACGACCCACGTTGGCGACAAATGTCCGAACTTATCTATCCGGACGAAAAAGTGGCTTATAATATGATTTTCCGAAAAGGGAAGTGGGATTACTGCTGGTTTGTCTTTGATGAGGACGACGACTGCAACCGTTGGGAGCGTGTAGAGTTCTACTATCCATACGACCTATTCAAAGTAGGTGCTGCACAAGGCGGACTCGATAGCCACAAGCAAGCTGATGCAGCCGGTGACCGTGGAGAGTTCGATCAGGATAACTCTGGAAAAGGGAAACTATACCTCTCCCCCATCGACGGAAAGATACATCTTTTCGGTGCTGAATGGGGCGCCTGGCGCATTGACCAAAATGCAAAATGCTTTCAGGGATACGGCGGATTATATCCCCCAGGAGAAAAAGAGCAACGTTTACACAAAGACCCAGAGTCTTTCGCAACAGTCAAGTATACGGATACCGATAACAATGGATTTTTCGACTTGATAGAATATGACCTTAACGGAGACAAAATATTTGAAGAACGTGTATCTTTGCTCGAACTGAATATCGATGATTCGGGGATGATTTATGATACCTCTGAGATGAAATATGAAGATGTCAAAGCATTATTTGATATATGTACAAATGGAATGTGGGAACGGGGACAAGAGGCCATAGAAGTAACAGGACAATATAACCTGAACACAAGCTGGTACTCATTCTGGAAACAACCTCACACTCCGTTCGAACGATATTCATACGGATATTGGCTTAATTTCTATATTTATAAAGATCTTTGCCATCTGGCAGAACTGAACAAAGATACTAAAATGCGAAAACGACTGGATAAAGCATATTATTCAGGCAATTGGAAGGAGGTACTAAAATGAAAAAGATCTTGATACTTTCCTGCGTTGCATTATTGATGCTTTCCTGTACACCGACAGAGTCAGTAATAGATTTGTCTGGCGAGTGGAAAGTAAAAATTGATTCTGTACAATACAAAATAATGCTGCCGGGTTCTCTTGCCGAAAATAAAGTTGGTTTTCAGCCTAAGGATTCCGTAACCAATATTCTGACCGAAACCTATAGCTACCAAGGAGTAGCGTGGTATGAAAAAGATATTGAAATTCCGGCTTCATGGGAAAATCATCCCGTAGAGTTGTTTATGGAAAGAACAAAAGTTTCCGAAGTATTTATCAACGGAATATTTTTGGGGAGCCAGAACAGCGTGTCCACTCCACATATATATATGATTGATTCGCTGCTTAAAATCGGCAAGAACAGTATCAGAATCAAAATAGACAACACTAAAAGTCTGCTCCCATTGGGCGGTTCGCATGCATATTCAGAACATACTCAAAGCAACTGGAATGGCATTCTCGGTGATTTTTATTTAAGGAAATTACCTGATATCTGTATCCGGCAAATACGAATAGACAGTCCATCCAACGGTAACTGCCTCGTGACGGTATCACTCGCCAATTATTCAAAGGAAACAGATATAGGAATAAAAATAGTGGTTGTAAATTCCGATGACAGCAAGGTAGTAGAAGAAACTGTAAAAGCATCTGTTCCCCAAGGTAAATCGGAACATACAATAAAAGTAAGAATTCCCGTTCCGCAGTTATGGGATGAATATACCCCCTGCCTATATAACTTCCGAATAGAGATACCCAATTATGATTCCCAATGTGTTCAGACCGGATTCAGAGACTTCAAAACGGCAGGGACACAATTCATAAACAACGGAAGGGTTGTTTTTTTGCGTGGAAAAAATGAAGGTGGAGTTTTTCCATTGACTGGATATCCAAGTATGGAAATCAATGACTGGAAACGATACTTCGAAACCATCCGTTCCTATGGTATCAATCATGTACGTTTCCATTCATGGACACCTCCCCAGGCAGCTTTTTATGCAGCTGATGAAACAGGTATATTTCTCCAACCCGAACTACCTTTATGGGGAACATACCGGGAAAAAGACACCATTCTCATTTCTTATATGAAACAGGAAGGCAAAAGAATCATTCAAACATATGGAAACCATCCCTCATTTGTCATGTTCAGTTTGGGCAACGAGCTTGAAGGAGACACCGCTATAATGGCAAGTATAGTGAAAGATTTGAAGAAATATGATAAACGCCATCTCTATATTTTAGGAACCAACAATCATTACTGGAATCCTCAAACCCATACAGAAGAAGATTTCTTCGTCGCTATGCGACATGGGAAAGCGGCCAACAATAACAGTACAGACCTACGCGGTTCTTTCTCTTTTGCCGATTCCAATCAGGGAGGTATAATAAATTGCAACGTTCCAAACGCCATGCGCAACTTTACAACAGCCATACAAGGTATGAATAAGCCAGTAATAGGACATGAAACCGGACAATATCAAGTATATCCCAATTTTGAGGAAATAGACAAATATGCAGGAGTATTACGTCCACTGAACTTCATAGTATTCAAAAACAGGCTGAAAGAGACCGGTATGAGTACTAAGGCAAAAGCTTTTCTGAAAGCATCAGGCGCATTGGCTGCATTGTGTTACAGAGAAGAAATCGAAATGTCGCTCCGTACTCCACAATTTGGTGGCTTCCAGTTGCTCGATCTGCAAGACTATCCAGGACAAGGCACTGCCTTGGTAGGTATCCTTGACGCATTTTTGGAATCCAAGAATGTTATCTCCACAGAAAAATGGAATGAATTCTGCAATGACATAGTCCCATTGGCACGTTTTTCTAAATACTGCTGGAACACGGACGAAACATTTATTACAGAAGTCCAGATTGCCAACTATGGACAGTCCGATATAAAGGACAAAATCATATCATGCACATTGTCTACCGAAGACGGAGAAATTCTTTATTCAGAAGATATCGGAAATACAGCCATTCCGCAAGGCCAATTATCAACTTTCAAAAGTTTACATATACCACTTAACCACGTAAAGGAATCCCAAAAGCTGACTTTCCGCATTGCCCTAAAGAATACGTCTTACCACAACTCATGGAATATATGGGTATATCCCCGTTATGATAAAATAAAAGAAGGAGTCATAGACGGAGTGACCGTGACCCGCGATAGTAAAGTCTTCGCAAAATTATATCAGGAGAAAAAACCGGTTTTATATATCCCCAAAGAAAAGGATATCAAAGATAAATCGGTAGGAGGACTTTTCATAAGTGATTTTTGGAACTACAAAGTCTTTGACAATGTAACCAAAAGCCTTGGAAAAGAGTCTTCTCCCGGAACACTGGGATTACTAATTGAAAGTCCGGAACACAGTATTTTCAATTCTTTTCCAACGGATTTCCACTCTAACTGGCAATGGTGGAATATTATAAAGAAATCCAGCCCTATAATACTAGATGAAATGCCAAAAGATTATTACCCGATTGTACAGGTAATCGACAATTTCGAACGAAATCATAAGCTAGGGTTAATATACCAATTACCGGGAACAAAAGCATTAGTATGTTCTTCCGACTTGTTTGCAATAGCTGACGAACCGGAAGTTAAGGCACTTTTCCACAGTTTATTAAACTATTTGAAAACAGAGAAAAAACAAAAATAAAAGAATATGAAATATCTGTATCTACTATTATGCACATTGTTAGGGTTTGACGTCATGGCACAGACCGGTCAATCCTTCGAATTCACGCAAATCCGCCAAGAACTGCAAAAAAAATGGCCGGATAACAGAACTGTAAACCTTGTATTTCATGGACACAGTGTACCTTCCGGCTATGCCAACACACCTAATGTAAAAACGCTTCAAGCTTATCCCCATCAAGTCTTGGAAGCTGTCAAAGAAATATATCCATATGCAGTAGTCAACTCTATTACCACATCTATTGGTGGTGAAAATGCCGAACAGGGGGCCAAACGATTCAAACAAGAGGTCTTACCTCATCGTCCGGACATTTTATTCATAGATTATGCTCTGAATGACCGTAGCATCGGACTGGAAAGAGCTTTGAAAGCCTGGGAAAAAATGATAAAGGAAGCACAGAAGCAAAACATCCCAATCATTCTCCTAACCCCAACACCCGATTTAACCGAAGATATATTGGACGATAATTCTCCACTTGAACAACATAGCCGCCAGATACGTCGTTTAGCCCACGACTATAAAACAGGACTGATAGACAGCTATGCAACCTTCAAGGAGAAAAGAAAAAATGGAGAAGATTTAAAAATATATATGAGCCAGAGCAATCACCCCAATGAGAAAGGACATCAGGTGGTAACCAGACTCATCTTGAACTATTTCTTCGAGGAGGCACAATGGAATGAATACTGCCAAAATCAAACCATGACGATTATGAAAAAGATAGCCGACTGGCAGCTGATGAATTTTGAGAATCAAGTACGGAAAGGCTCCCAATGGACAAATTCGCATGCCTACTGGGCATGGACTAACGCGACCATGTATATCGGTATGGCAGAATGGGCGGAGATGTCTGATGATCCCAAATACTGGAACTTCCTGCTCACCATAGGCGAAAAGAATCAATGGCAGACTGGCCCTAGTATCTATTTTGCCGATGACATCTGCATCATCCAGCCTTATGCTATGTTATTCAATAAATACAAGGAACCACGCATGATCAAAAAATCCGTTAAGACCTTAGATACTCTCATTGCCAACCCCAGACACAACAGCCTAAGCTATTATGCTGACGGTTCACATTCCCGCTGGTGTTGGTGCGATGCCCTGTTTATGGCTCCGACTTCTTTTGCCCGTATTGGAAAAATAACAGGAGAACCAAAGTATTTTGAGTTTATGGATAAAGAATTTCAAATCACTTACGACAGTCTCTACTCAGTTGCCGATAGTTTATTTTTCAGAGATACCAGATATATCAATATGCGTGAGCAAAACGGGAAGAAAGTATTCTGGGGACGAGGAAACGGCTGGGTAACAGGGGCACTGACCTTCATCATCGACAACATGCCTGCCCAACATCCCTCACGCGTTTTCTATATCAGTCTTTTCAGGCAAATGCTGAAAAAGATATCTACGCTTCAGGATAAACAAGGCTTCTGGCACTCTTCTCTACTGGACACAGCTTCCTATCCCATGCCGGAAACCAGTGCATCAGGTTTCTTCACATATAGCCTGTTCTGGGGCCTTAATCATGGATATCTTGAAAAAGAAGAATATCTGCCCATTGCAAAAAAAGCGTGGAATGCATTAGCTTCCGTCGTACACGAAGACGGCAAGATAGGCTATGTACAACCAATAGGAGCTGACCCGAAGAAGGTAGATATAAACGACACAGAAGTGTATGGTACGGGGGCTTTCCTGCTAGCTGCAACCGAATATGTCAAATACTTAAAGCATACAAAATGAAAAATAGACTTTTACTCGTACTGATCTTTATCCCTTGCCTGCTTTCAGCGCAAAACGGATATTATTTCTTCACTGAAAGCGACATCAGCCAAATACGCTCAGCCGCAAAAACGGAATGGGGAAAGAGCATTATAGAATCACTGAAAGATACCGTGGAAGCCCGGCGAGAATATCCCCTAACCGTACCTTTACTGGAAGGAGGACATATACACGATTATTTTTGTCCCGAACACAAAGTACGTTTTTCATTCGACTGGAATAAGCCGGAAGCACATTACTGTTCACAATGCAAGCATTATTGGACAGGAAATAAGCGTTATGATTGGGCATGGGTAAATGTGGCGCATACTCATAATTATACATATTTGCGCAACTGTATGTATTTATACCTTGCCACTGGCAATAAAGTCTATGCTGAATACATCCGGAATATGTTATTGGATTATGCATCCAAATATATTACTTATCTAGACCACGACACAGCTAGGAAAGTAGGTCCCTGGGGAGGCAAAATGTTTGGTCAAAGCCTTGATGAATCTGCATGGGCCAGTGATGTCTGCCGAGCCTATATGGTAGCCAAATCCATAATGACAACTAACGAAATAAGAGAGATAGAAAAAGGTTATCTTATACCCTGTTCCGAGCTTTTGCTGAGAAGAAGAGGAACTGCCAATTGGCAAGTATGGCACAATAGCGGTCTGATAGCATTAGGAGTAGCATTACAAAATGACAGCATCATCAACGTAGCTATCAATGATCCAGAATGTGGATACCATGCCCAAATGGAGAGATACGTTATGGATGACGGCTGGTGGGGCGAAGGTTCTCCTACCTATCATTATTATCCTTTACGAGCTATGCTTCTGTCAGCTGATGCCGTACGTTGCCGTAATATTAATCTATATGACAGAAAACTATATAAAATGCTTGCTGCTCCTGCATCCGGAGTATATGCAGATCTATATTTTCCAGCCCACAATGACGGATGGTATGGAGAGTCTTTAATTGCTCAGGTCAGCCTATATGAAATTGCCTACCAACGCTACAACAAGGATCCATTTTTCCTGAGTGTACTTCAACAGTGCTACCGATATACAGACAGGAACTTCGGTGAAGCATTACAGAATAATATAGAAATTCCTCAAGTAACAGCAATGGCAGCATGGCCATCCGTTCATTTTAAGGAAACGGGCTATGCTGTACTCAGATCAGGCACAAAGACAGTAGTCATGAAATACGGTCCACATGGTGGAGGACACGGTCATCCAGATAAACTATCCATTTCCATTCATGACGGTGAAAAGGAGATTGTATCTGACATGGGGACATGTGCCTATGGAGTACCTGCATTTACGAAGTGGTATCGGAAAACTTTATCACACAGCACACTAACCGTAGATGCTAAAGATCAAAAAGAATCAACCGGCAAATTGTTGGCATTCAAAGCATATAAGGACGGAGGAGAAGTTTCGGCAGAAGCTCTGGGGGCATATTCTGGAGTCACAACGGAAAGAAAGTTAATTTTAAAAAAGAATAAACTTACAGATATACTTACCGCCTGTTCTGATGAGCAGCATCTCTATGATTATGTCTTGATGCTTACAGAGAAACCTGTATTCAGCCAAACCGGAGAAGCTATCATCCTCAATGACTCGCCAAGCTACAACTATATAAAAAACGCAATAGTGCGAAAGCAATCATCGCCCCTTAGTTGCAAAATAGGAAAAGCATATATGAAGATCGAAGTGCCCGATGGACAAGAGTTTGAAGTTATTACGGGGGAAGCTCCTGGCATTCCACCGGGAAACGGAAGTGTTCTGCCAAAATATGATTCACCTTTTTGCTATCCTTTGATTGTAAGAGTAAAAGATAAGAAACTGAGAATTAAGACAGAATGGAAATTTTAATTTGATATTATGAGAATAAGTAAAGTTTTAATCGCCTGGGGCATCATGGTCCTATTGGCAACCTCGTGTAAACAAGTAGTACGCGAGATGGATCTCTCCGGAGAATGGGAAATAGCACTGGACAGTCTGGATAAAGGCATTTCAGAAAAATGGTATATGGAATCGTTTCCAGATAAGATCACTCTCCCCGGAACACTTTGTGATGCCGGCTATGGAACTCCATGTACCCTCGAACCTACCATGGACAAGGAGATATTCTTAAATTTGAAACGTAAATTCGACTATCTCGGCCCAGCCTGGTACAAGAAAGAATGCTTCATCCCGGCAGAATGGAACGAAAAAGATGTCTTCCTTACTCTTGAACGCGTGATATGGAATTCGCAAGTATGGATCAATGGTACTAAAGTAGAAGGATTCAATGAAAGTCTTACCACTCCTCACTATTTCAACTTGAGCAAGTATCTTGTTCCAGGAGAGAATAACAAAATCGTTATACGCATCGATAACCGGAGACAGCATGATATATCAGTCAAAAACCTTGCACATGCTTATACGAATGATACCCAGACTATGTGGAATGGCATCTTGGGAAAAATAGCATTGACAGCAAAAGATAAGGTACAGATTGAGGAATTGCGCTTAACACCCGATATTGATAACCAAACGGTCAATGTCAGTATAAAAATCGGAAGTAACGGTTCATCCCCGGTATCCGGTAAGCTTCTGTTCGCTGTCAAAGACCCCAAAGGAAATAAATTGGCAAATAAAGAAGTACAGGTTAACAATACTGAAATGACATTCACTTATCCCATAAACAACCCAATGTTGTGGGATGAATTCAACCCTAATATCTACGAAGCAGCCGCAACTCTTGAAATGGAAGGCATGACTGATTCGAAATGTGAAACATTCGGTATGAGAAAACTGACGAACCAAAATGCTCTCCTACAGATTAATAACAGAAGACTCTTCCTTAGAGGAACACTGGAATGTTGCATTTTCCCGCTAAAGGGATATCCGCCGATGGACGAAGCCGGTTGGGAAAAAGTATTCAGTGCCGCCCGTGATTATGGCATGAACCACCTGCGCTTCCACTCCTGGTGTCCTCCGGAAGCTGCTTTCAACGTAGCTGATAGAATGGGATTCTACATTCAGGTTGAATTGCCTCTATGGACACTCAACGTAGGTGAAGATAAAGGCACTGTCGATTTTCTGTATAACGAAGCTGCCCACATCATGAAAGAATATGGCAATCACCCATCGTTCTGTTTCTGGAGTTTGGGTAATGAGCTGCAAGGAGATTTTAGTGTCATGGATAAATTACTCACCACCATTAAGCAGCAGGATAGCCGTCATTTGTATATGACTACTACATTCACTTTTGAACCAGGACATGGCAGTTGGCCCGAACCTAATGACGACTTCTGGGTTACACAGTGGACTAAAAACGGCTGGGTACGCGGGCAAGGAATTTTCGATGACCAACCTGTAAGTTTCAATAAAGACTTCTCCAGTGCTATAGAGGGTTTGCCTGTCCCACTTATTACCCACGAAATCGGACAATACAGTGTATTCCCAAATCTAAAAGAAATTGATAAATACACAGGTAATCTGATACCATTAAACTTTAAAGCCGTAGCTGCAGACCTTAAAAAGAAAGGACGGCTCCATCTGGCAGAAAGCAACCTGATGGCAAGTGGCAAACTGGCAACTATCTTATACAAAGAAGAAATAGAACGGGCACTAAAGACTCCCGGATTCAGTGGTTTCCAACTATTGGACCTGCATGACTTCCCCGGACAGGGCACTGCACTCGTCGGAATTATCGATGCATTCTGGGAGAGCAAAGGTTTAATCACTCCTGAAGAATTCCGGAATTTCTGTTCTCCGGTAGTACCGTTAGCACGCTTTGAGAAAGCTACCTATGTGAACAATGAAACCTTTAAAGCTCAGTTTGAAGCTACAAACTTCAGCGATAAAGTCCTGAGTGATATTCAACCGGAATGGACATTAAGTGATTCAAAAGGAACGGTCATTGCACAAGGCAATCTGGATAAACAAGAAATACCTGTGGGGAATGCATTTAATCTGGGAAGCATCTCTGTTCCTCTGGAATCCATATCCGTTGCCGACCAATTAACTTTATCCATCCGTTTTACAGGAACCCAGTATCAAAACTCCTGGAATGTTTGGGTATATCCTCAGGAAGTACCGGAAGTTGGTAAGGAAATCTTTTACACCCGTAGCTTTGCCGATGCAGAGAAAGCATTAAGTCAAGGGAAAAAGGTATTGCTGAACCCGGAAAAAGAAGAAATTAATGGGCTGGAAGGCAAATTTGTACAAGTATTCTGGAGCCCTGTACACTTCCCTAACCAACCGGGAACAATGGGAATCTTCTGTGATCCCACCCATCCGGCATTAGCAGACTTTCCAACTGAAATGCACAGTAACTGGCAATGGTGGAATATTTGCAAGAATGCTACAACCATGGAACTCGACAGTTTAAAAAACAATATGCAACCGATTGTCAGAATGGTAGATAACTTCTATAAGAACAGAAACTTAGGTTTACTATTCGAGGTAAAAGCAGGATACGGAAAGCTATTAGTATGTAGTTCAGACTTGGCAAAGGATCTCAATACCCGACCTGTAGCCCGTCAATTACGCTATAGCCTCCTGAAATATATGGAAAGTGATAAGTTCAATCCACAAGAAGAGGTTGCATTTAAACAGATAAAACAGGTACTCCATAATGTGAACCGGACAAAAGAAGAAAAGAAATCAATCTATGAGTAATTTAAATTTCTAAAATCAGATAAGAATATGGAGATGCGACCAAAACCACATCTCCATATTTTATAAATGATTTCTATATAATATCCTCAAGATAAGGATACCATATACTAAAATTACAATTTAACCGATTTCTTCTTCCCGCCATATGAAACCGATTTCGTGAAATTCGTCGACTGAACACTCCCTGTCCCATTCTCCTTATCCACCACAACGATATTGAACTTACGTGATTTCAACATACCGGGGAAAGTTCCTTCCCGATCTGCGATATTCAACGTCCGCTTTGCATCATCCCAAGTAAACTTAATGATTGAATAGGCACCTTTCTCATAGTTATAATTATCGTTTTCATCTTCATACAGCACAAATTCGCCATCGGCTCCGGGATAAATGCGTATCTCCAGATTATTCCATTTCTTCTCTGTAGAATACTGCACTTTCGGTCCAAAAGGAACAATGGAACCCGCACGTACATACAATGGAATAATATCGATAGGAACCTCTTTGGTAACCATCTGTCCGCCATTCAATGCTTCTCCCGTCCAAAAGTCAAACCATTTGGTGCCCTTAGGAAGATAAACATCCTGTGTTCCTGTCTTACTAAAATCTTCATACGGATCTTTCCACTGTTCCTTATCAGAGAATACATACATATTCCTGGTTACAGGAGTCACAAGAAATGCCTTTCCAAACATATACTGATTACTGATAGTGTGTACCTTCTTATCTTCGTTGAAGTCCATGAACAAGGCACGGAGGAAAGAACCTGCATTATCAGTCACCTGCCATCCTGTTGAATACAGATACGGCAGCAGTGCATAGCGCAGGTTTATGTATTTCTCTTCCGAATCATACACCCAGTCACCCTTTTTACCCAGATTGTAGATTTCCTTTTTCACGCCACTTCCATGCGAACGCTGCATGGGCAAGAATGTACCATATTGAAACCAACGGGTATACAGTTCATGATAAGCTTTATTTTCAGCCCCACCATAATAAGGCCAGTTAAAGAATCCACCTATATCCGTATTCCAGTAAGGTATTCCCGATAGAGAAAAGTTCAAACCTGTGGGAATCTGCTTACGGAATGTTTCCCAATTACACATAACATCTCCCGACCAAGTATTCGCCGCATAACGCTGTTGTCCGGCAAATGCACAACGAGTCAGCAGATACACGCGTTTATCAGAGGTTACAGCACGCTGATGCTCATAAACTCCCTTGTTGCTCATCAACGGGAAAGCATTTACTACACTACGATAAGTTCCCATTGCCGTCGGAATATCAAAGTCTCTTTCCTGAACATCCAGATGATCAGGTTCCGTTGAATCTGTCCACCAGGCATCAATTCCTTTACTAAACAGGCCTTTATTCAAATGTTTCCAATAAATATCACGTGCTTTTTCATTATAAGCATCATAAACTTTCACTCCCCCGTCTGCAGGCCATGTCTTGAAGTTGAACAGGGCATTGATTTTCTCCAAGTCCTTGTACGGATTCGTATCCGGCCCGAATGAAGCCCATATAGAGATCATAATCTTCGCATTTTTCTTCTTCACATGATCGATCATCTTCTGAGGATCAGGGAACTCCGGATTATCAAAATTCATAGAGTTCCAGTTAGAGTTCGGCCCCCAATATTGCCAGTCCTGAATAATTCCATCCAAAGGAATCCCTAACTCACGATACTTATCCACGACTTCCATCGTTTCCTGTTGTGATTTGTAACGCTCACGCGATTGCCAGAAACCGAATGTCCACAACGGATACATAGGTGCCTGTCCCGTTAAGTCGCGTATCTGCGCTATCACGCCATCTGCATTGCCGCCATACATAAAGTAATAATCCATACACTCTCCCACTTCCGAATCAAAGGACATCTCCTGCGGATTATCTGTATAAGTGGTTGGGGAATAATTATCCCAAAACATTCCGTACCCTTTTGTAGACTGAATAATTGGAACACTGGCATATAATGCACGCTGACGCATGAAATGTTTATGATTGCGCTGATTCAGATCATCAACCTGCTGCTGTCCCAGACCATAGATAGCCTCATCCTTATCCAACAAAAAAGCTTGACGCACACTAAAAGTCTGATTCCCCGCATCATTGAACGGAGTAAACTGAGCACCATAATCTTTCTCGGTAAATAATGCCTTTCCTTGCTTGTCAAAGAAAGAAATCCGTCCGGTCTCCACATTGAAATCAACGCGTACAGCATTGCTTTTCAGGGAAACGGTTTCCCCTTTCTTCTCGGTCGTTACAGACATGCTTTCAGGGCTTTTAACTACAGAAAGGCTTTTCTTTGTAAAGCTACGTCCTTCGGGCGCCTTCACCACACGTACAATTTCAGGACTGACGAATTGGATTTCAATATCCATTCCCTGCGTAGTACCCGTTATTCCCTGCTTAGTTTGCCGGAAAGTCTGAGCCTCGACAGGCAAGGTCGATAAGAAAGCTGCAGCCACCAGTATACTACTGATTTTTAAATAAAACTTCATGTTCATGGTTTCTTTTTTACTTGTTTATATTATGAATTACCTAATGAAAATAATCTATCTCAGTTGAGTGACCTCGGAAAATATATAATCATTTCCTTCCCGTGCCTTAACCCCGATTCTTGCATATAAAAACTTGGCAGCATCAGTAACCCCATTATCATTCAGGTCGAAAGTAAACTCATGCTCACCCGGAGTCAGATTGGTGAATGATTTCTCCGCTATCTTCGCAACATTATCCACCAGTTTCGTTTTGGATATATAGATCACGGCCCTGTCAATAGAAGCAGTCTCAACCATCTGATTTATCTTGCATTTCACCTTTACCACCTTATTCTGGAAATCAATTTCAGTATCCTTGATAAGAAAATAAGGAGTAACCTCAACATCCAATATCTGATTACCTTTAATGTTTACTTCAATCGTATCCTTCCGCGGAATCCACGGGCCTCTGTCCTGCCTCAACACAATCTTATAGAAGCCGTCATACATCAAAGAATTAAATTCGCCATCAGAGTTAACAAACAAATTGATAGCACCCCGATCTTCATACTCAGGTCCTTCCTGATAAGCATACATCATACAATCATTGTCATAGGCAGTCCCTCTTAATTGCAGTGCTTCACCCTCATAGACAAACCTGCCCTTAAACTCACTTTTAGGCTCATCGAAATTATCCAGCTCGCAACCGGTTACCAGAAACAAACCAAGAATTAATATAAGGCTATTGATATTTTTCATTTTATTTAATCTAATCGTTAGTTACTATATTACTGTAATGGGTTCTTAACCAGCTTCGGGTTCTTGTTAATCCAGCCATCATCAATCGAACCGTAATAACATCGCATGGTGAAGTTCCTTGCATTCGGCGCCATGTAAGATCTGCTTTTCTCGAAAGCCCACTTACCATCATATGGCGAACCGGGTGCATACACCTTATAGGGGAAAAGAGAATACATCTGTGCAGTCGGACTGTCAATGACTCCATTCCATACAGTATGGGCAAGTCTCCAACGTTTCAAGTCCCACCAACGATGATCTTCAAAGGCAAACTCAACCCTATACTCATTCACAATGTGCTCAAAAGTAATCGTGGATTCCGTCAATTCTTTAATTCCACCACGAGCACGAACTCTGTTTATATATTCGACGGCTTTCACCTTGTTCACTCCCCCTAATTCATAAGCTGCTTCCGCTGCAATCAGCAAAGCCTCTGCGAAACGGAAACGGGGATACCACATCTCACTATTCTGCGTATCCGATCCTGCATTGGCGGCTTCATCCAGGAATTTACGTACCAAAAAGCCGGTCTTATTAAATCTGTCGCCTGCCGTTGCTAATGGTCCGTCCAGTGCAGTAATTAGCTGCCCGTCTTCAGTGGTTGCACCTAAAGAACTGATCTTTGTTTTCCATTGGCTCGGATTCTCTGTATCCTTAATCAGCAAACCAGCTTGTAGAGCCACCGGCTCACTTCTATAAAGTGCATTAGGCCATATCACAGTCCCCCACAATCGGGCATCTTTCATTTCGAAAGGCTCTTCCGGATTATCATAGAACACAAAGTCGCCATTAGCATCATGCGTCTTTATCTCGGAGTTGCTTCCATCCTTGTTTTCAAAAGATTCCACTAAATTAAGAAGTGCTCCCAGAGCATTTCCCTGTATTCCATCCTTCAAAGAGAAAGGCATACACCAAGCTGTGAAGTTAGTCGTTACCTTATCCGTCACAGATCTGTCCAAAGCCCAAATAACTTCTTTATTATTCGATTTCTGGCATACAGCCTTATAAAAGCTCAACCCTAAATCCTGAGGATCGGAAATCTGCAATTCATAAGGGCTGCTTTCTATAACTTCCTCAGCAGCAGCCAATGCAGTCTCATAGTATTTGGTTGCTAAATCAGCCGGAATACCGACTTCTCCATTATCAGTCTTCAGAGTCGGAGTAATCTTATTACCATAATTTGCAATGGAACCTGCATACACGGCAGCACGTGCCTTCAACATTAAAGCCGCCCATTTATTGGCCCGAGCAGAATTTATAGTCATTTGTTCGGTTAGCTGGCGGGCAATTTCATCACATTCGCTGATTATATAATCATAGATTCCCGCCTCTGTGGAACGTGGCATCTGGTAGGTTTCCACATCTATTCCCGATTCATAATTAAACACTTGGTCTCCAACAAGCGGCATACCACCCAAAGTACGGGCCATGTGGAAATAATGCCAGGCACGCAGAAAACGAGCCTCTCCCTCAAAAGCCTTTTTCTCACTATCCTGAAGTGCACTACTGCCTCTGACGCCCTGCAAAAACAAGTTTACCCGGCGTACAAAGTCATAATCACGGACTCTCCATGAGTTCCGGTCATACTCCGTAAATATCACCCACGGACTTCCATAACATTTATTAGCTTCGTCCAACTGGTCGTAACTTCCATAATCCCCATTATTCTGTCCCCAGTTTACTCTGCCATACAAATTTGAAAGTACGGATAATACAAGTTCCTTATCTTCATAAATCATGCTCTCAGGTATCACATTTTCAGGTTCCTGATCCAAAAAGGATTCCGAACAACCGGCAGCCCCCATTAAGAAAAGGGCGGATATGATTATCAATTTTATTTTAGTCATCTTGATACGTATAAAGGTAATTAAAAATCAACGGAAAAACCAAAGTTCACTACTTTCATATTCGGATAAGCCATACCGTTCTCCGCAGTAATTTCAGGATCAATATCAATATCAATATTCTTCAATGAGAACAGATTCTGTCCTGAAACATAAAAACGACACCGAGATATCCCTACCTTTGACGTCCATTTCTGAGGCAAGGTATAACCGACTTCAACATTTCTCATCTTCAGATAAGTCATATTGGTATACCAGAAATCACTAGGCCAATGTGTACAATCACTGCTATTCCGGGTACGTAAAGCCAACGGATATTTACCAATATTAAAACCACTGTCAGCATCCCAGATATCCACGAGTCTGGTTGAATTATTCCAAAGATATTGAGATAGATTTTTATTAGAATCAAAGTATCTCAAAAAACCTTGTTGAACATAAGTATAGGCAGTCGCACCTACGAAATCTGCACGGAAGTCAATCCCCTTCCAATCTAAGGCCAAATTAAATGCAAAATTAACCCACGGAGTACCTCCTTTACGATAACCAATTGCACGCCAGTCAGCATCATTAATTAAGCCATCTCCATTCATATCTTTATATTTTGCATCACCGGGCTTCAAAGTTATATTACCTTGATGGTCCTGATCAATAGGGTGATTTGCTATTTCTTCCCAACTCTGGAATTGTCCATCCGAAACGAGCGAGAACTCCACATCCGTATAGCGTCCTGTTATATTTCCTGCCTGATAACGGAACTTCTGCCATTCACTGGAGAATCTGGGCTTGTACCGGTCTCCCACATACCAACGTGAATAAGTAACATTACCTCCTACTGTATAATTCACATCTCCGATTCGGTCTCTCCAATTCACAGAGGCATCGAATCCCCTGGCATAATTAGAGTTCAGGTTTTCCTGAGGCAGTGAGAATCCCACTTCTTCCGGGATCTGCACATCATAACGGCTTGCCAGCAATCCAGTCTGATCTCTGTTGAAATAGTCAAAAGAAGCATTCAGGCGATTATCCAGGAAGCCCAGATCAATACCGATATTCAGTATCTTCGATTTACCCCATGTGATATTATCGGTCGCTAATCCTGTAACAGTACTACCGGTAACCAGCCCACCGTCAATCACAGCACCACCGTCATTATAATTATAGCCAACAATATGGCTTAAAGCCGTACCCAATTCTTCACCTAACACACCATAAGAAGCACGGATTTTCAGATTGGTGATATTGTCTTTCAGGAAATCGACATCCTGCCAGAACTTCTCTTCCGTAACCCGGTAACCGATAGAAGCCGATGGGAAGAATCCCCAACGTTTCCCCCGTTTATACCGGTAAGAGCCATCATATCTACCGGATAATTCGATGATGTACTTATTTGCGTAGTCGTAGTTCAGGCGACCTATATATCCCATACGTGTCTGCGGGTTACCAATACCATCGGTAAAAGTAGACAGACTGGTTTTATCAATATAAGGGATTCCGTTTGCCGGAGGATTTCCCAATGCATACATTCTTGGATAAGTGCCTTTCTTTGCCTCAAAGCCCACAACCGCATTCACATGATGAAGTGCAAACGTATTTTCATACGACAGTTGAATATTGGAAGTCAGTTCTTCTTTCATCTCCATACTTCTTTCCGTATAACGTGCCGTACCTGTTTCCACAACATTATAGACATCATTTTCCTTGTCATACTCATAGAATTTATAGGAGTATTCCCGGTTCGACTGTCTCCTGTTTGCCAACCAATAGCTGAACAGTCCTCTTGCTTTCAGGCCTTTCAGTATTTCATATTCGGCAGTACCGTTAATCTGAATGACCTTCCACTGATCTTTATATCTCCCCGCATGTTCATAATTCATCCAGCCGAAACTGTCTTGAGCCCAAGGTGCCGATATAGCCGGATACTTAGGATTATTATTGGCATAAGGCTTTTTAGTCGGCAGGTTGTTATAAGCCCCATAGATAGGCAGATTATAGTCGTCACCCGGCAATCCCGGATTATCGGTAGTCTCTATGCGTCCGTTAATTGCTACACCGACTTTGAACCTATTCGTAATATCAATGTCGATATTAGACTGCATATTGGTTCTGTTGAAACCGTTAAAGCCTCTGATATTTCCTTCCTGATCAATATGTCCTAAACTTAAATAATATCTAACTTTCTCCGTTCCACCAGAAACATTGGCATTGATATAGGATTGCGGAGCACTTACCCATATGTATTTATACCAGTCGAAAGAGGTATGTTCTTCGTCAACCTTATCCACCCATTTCTGGTATTCTTCTTTCGTAACGGTTCTCGGAGTTCCATTTATAGTTTCAGTTTGTATGATAGCTGCCAGATAATCTTCTGCCGAAGCGGGTTTCGGATAGTTAGAAGGTAACTGCCATCCATAATACCCATTCACATTGACTTTCAACTTTTGGTTCTTCTGTCCTCTTTTGGTAGTAATTACCACTACACCATTAGCGGCCTGCATACCATAAATAGCCGCCGAAGCATCCTTCAATACAGAAACAGATTCGATATCATTAAAATCCAGGTTATTCAGGTTACCGGAATCTTTCTGCACACCGTCAATAATGATTAAGGGCGTTCCCATGTTTCTGATCTGGATATTGGGAGCGGCACCCGGACGTCCGTTATCCTGACGGAAATTTACACCGGGGAGCTTACCTACCAGTGCACCTGTAGCCGTTACCGACTTTGCATGCGCCAATTCCTGTGCACCCACAGAAGAAATTGCACCCGTAACAGAAGCCTTCTTCTGGGCAAGTCCAAAACCAGTGACTACTACTTCATCCAGCAACATACTATTTTCTTTCAGTGTCACAACAATATTGTTTTTGCCGGACACCGGAACTGTTTGGGTGATATATCCTATAAAAGAGATAGTCAGGACATCATTAGAACGAACCGACAGTTTAAAATTACCTTCCACATCGGTTATTGTACCATTCTTACTTTTCTGAGCAACTACACTGGCTCCTATCACAGCTTCCCCCTGATCATCCACAACAGTTCCACTGATATTTATATTATTCTGTGCTGCCACATGAACAAAACTCAGAAGGATAATCAGTGAAAGTATTAGTTTCTTAAAATTAGATTCCGGTAAACGATACCGGTAATCTGGTGTTAAAAACAGATTATGATTTTTCATGCATTAAATAATTCATAAAACGGTTAATTAATTAAAGTTAGAAATAAAGGTAAAAAACATGATACGACTTTTAAGGTGCATTTTCCATGGCAATTGATTTATGGGTTAATACTCGGTTATTTCAATTGCAAAAGTACCGGGAAGACGACTCTGAGTAGGGGTCAGCTTGTTGCTTTTTAGGGTACATTTCGTTGTTTTCAAAGGAAAAATGCACAGTAGGCAAGGGGTTTACCTGAATCTTGCCAGTTAACTGGCAAAAACCGACATTCAATAAGATACGACTAATTACACTAATCGGAAAAGAAAGGAATAAAAGAGTGATAAGGCGGTAAGGTGATAGGGTGATAAAGTGGCTGCGCTATATATCACAGAGCGTTATCCCGCTATCACTTTATCACCCTATCACCTTATCACATTTTGCTCATAACCCGAAAGTTATGAATCAACTCTCCCCAGTCATATTAGTCTTATACTGCGAAGGCGTTACACCAAACGCCTGTTTGAAGTACTTTGTGAAATATTTAGGAGTATTGAAACCAACCATATCGGCCACTTCACCTACCTGATATCCTTTATTCAGCAATTGAGCAGCATGCTTCAAACGAATGGAACGGATAAAATCAGAAGGAGTCTGGCCGGCAATAGCATTCAATTTACGATATAGTACCGTACGCTCCATCCCAACATCAGCACTCAGCTTCTCTACTGAATATTCGGGATTATCTATATTCTTTTGAATCAATGCGCAAACCTTCTCTATAAACTGTTCATCAATAGAAGTGATGGTAACCTCTCCCGGATTAATATTTATTCCCTGTGAAAAAGATCTCTGACGGGCTTTCTCTTCGTTTATCAGTTTCTGTATTCTCAATAACAGAATATCCAGATTAAACGGTTTGGATATATATTCATCCGCACCGGATTCGTACCCGAACAATTTACTTTCGTCCGTAGAACGGGCAGTCAGTAATATGACAGGGATATGCGACACCTGTATATTGGACTTGATGCGTTTACATAACTCCAGACCATCCACCTTCGGCATCATGATATCACTGATTATCAAATCGGGAAACTTTGTAGTAGCAATCCGTTCTCCTTCTTCCCCATCACCGGCTTCCAATACATTGTATTTCTTGGAAAGCAGTTCAAACATGTAATGCCGGAATTCTTTATTATCTTCAACCAGAAGTATAGTGTACTCTTTATCCGTTTGCAGGTCCTGATCACTTTCCACATCAGGATTCAATTCATCCCCGATGAAAGTATTTTCCTCTTTCGGTAACTCCGTATCCACTTCTACATCAGTACGCACAGGTAGATATACAGTAAACAAACTGCCTTTATTTACTTCACTCTCCACTTCTATCTTTCCGGAATGCAACTCTACATACTCTTTCACCAGATGAAGACCGATTCCACTACCTATTTTATCTTCTTCCTCTTTCACTTGATAGAAACGCTCAAAAATATGGGAAAGGTTCTTTCGAGGAATCCCTGCTCCGGTATCTTTCACGGAAAGACGGAAGTACTGTACCCCGTCCGGTTCCTTACAAGTATCGAGAGTTATCGTCACCATACCTCCTGCAGGTGTGAACTTGAATGCATTAGACAATAGATTATTCAGTACCTTTTGTATCTTCTCACGGTCGAAACTTATATATAAATCTTCTGCAATCTTATCATCTATCTCAAAAGAAATCTCCTTTTCCTGAGCCAGATAATCAAAAGAGGATTTTATCGAAGACACAAACTCCGCTATATTCCCCTTAACAAGAAACAGCTTCTCTCCATGAACCTCCAAACGCCTGAAGTCCAACAATTGATTGACGAGGTCCAACAGTTCTTTGGAATTACGGTAAATGGATTGTAATCTCTTTTTCAGGGCTATGTCGCCGACTTCCTTAATAAGAGATTCCAATGGGGTTATGATCAGAGTCAGCGGTGTGCGGAATTCATGGCTTATATTGGTAAAGAAGCGAAATTTCATTTGATTCAGTTCTTCTTCCTGAGCTTTTTGCAACTTCCTCTTATTCATTCGCAAATAACTGTAAAGAGCCCAATATATGGAAAGGGCAATCAACAGGCAATAAATGAAATAAGCCAAAGGAGTTTTCCAATACGGGTCCTTTACAATGATTTGTATAGTTGCACAGTTACTTCCCCACTGCTTACTGTTGTTTGCCGCATATACTTCCAGATCATACGTACCCGAAGGAAGATTGGCATAAGAGGCAGTTCCTGTCCCTGTAGGAGAAACTATTTCATGCCACTCCTTATCCAACCCCGTCAGCCGGTAGCGATAGTGAGTCTGTGATCTATTGATATAGTTCAGTGCAGAGAAATCAAATGATACAAAGTTCTGGTCATAATTCAAGATAATCTTTTGAGTTGCGCTTACAGGCTCGCTCAATAGTACATTGCCATCATAAGCCTTATCCATCTCCACCTTTTTCCCGAAAAGATGAAAGTTCACGAAGAGAGGTTTCATATCTTGTTTCACCGGAGGCAGTTTATTAATTCGGAATTCGTTGAAACCATCAATTCCTCCCATCAGAATTACATCATCCTTCGTTACATATACGGATCTTTCCAAGAATTCCCGTTCTATCACTCCATCACTATGATTAAAGTTGGAAAAAGAGTATTCTGTTCTTCCTCCTTCCTGAACTACATTCACACAAGATATTCCATAAGAAGTAGTAATCCACATCACGTGGTGACGATCTTCGGATATTGCCTGTATACTATTGTTTACCAAACCGTTTTCCATATAAAACATCCTAATCTCTTCATTCTTCGGATTCCAGACTATCAGGCCATCCTGTGTGGCAAGCCAAATCAAATTACGGCTATCTACATACAGATCGGAATAATGATGAAGATCGTAGAAATCTTGCCAGGCCTTTTTATCTTTAAACACCGGTGCCGTCAGAACCTGCTTTTTATAATCATAGGTAAACAATCCTAAATTGCAGATTCCTATCAGCATGCCCTCTTTATAATTCCTGATCTGCGAAACGGAGTTGATTTGTCGCCCTTCACTTTCCTCTATCTTCTTAAGTTCTCCAGTATCAGGATTCAAAAGACACAGGCCATCTATATATGAACAGATGTACAGGTTCTTATCCGGTGCTTCAAATACCTTTGCTACATCACGTACAGGATAACTTCTGCTCTTTCCATTCTGAATACAGAACAGTGCCTCAACCGATGAAAGCCATATCCGCTGCCGGCTATCTTTAGTTAACCCGTTACACCGTAAATTGCGGGGCAATCCTGCCTCAAAAGATAATTTGCTCTCAGATAAAGAGTACCGTAAAAGTCCCTGGCGGGTACCTACCAGGATTCCACCATGAGCATCTTCTACAAAACACGACACACTAACTTCCCCATTCTGATCAATATTAGGGAAAAACACTTTACCTACATTTTTAAATTTGAAACGATTAGGATGGTAATAACATATTCCTCTGTCCAAAGTCCCGATCCAAGTTCCTCCCTGGTTATCATTAAAGACTGTACTGACTTCCGTTTTTATCTCTTTACCATCTACAAATTCCAGCGTAGGGATAAATTGTTTGTTTTGCAGTTTTTCGTCACACACCCACAGGCCAGCCTGACTAGTTATCCATATATCGTGCTCTTTGCCTACAGAAAGCACATTCAGCCTATATTCAGTTTCTAATATTACTTCCCACTTACGCAGTTCAATATCAAAACGTAAAGCTTCAGTCTTTCGTCCATTCATCAAATAGTACAAGTACTTTCCCCGGGGGACAACCAACAGAGTAGCAGACCTGTCCTGCTTTTCATCCAGTGCATATTCCCGATACAATTCTCTGGATGTTTCCAGATCATAACAGACCATGAGACTTGAATTGTAGAACAAAAAGACTTGTTGATTTACTACCGCTATATCCAAAAGCCTGTCACGTACATCTCCGTTCATTGAAACATTCTTCAAAAACTCAACAGTCTTCCCACCGGCATAATCCCTGTACAGCAGTACATCATCATCCGTCAGCATCCAATAATTACCTGCCTCATCCACAAAGAAGTTCACCAACGCCCCCTTTACACCATAAGACTTAAACAGATCGTCCAAATGCTGTTCAAAGCGTTCTTCATTAATGTTGATGGCCATTAGCTTATACCAGTCTTTGATATAAATATAGCCCTCATTCACATAAATGCGATGATGCCCGGCATAGTCATTAAGAGGAATTATGTTACTTTTATTATAATGGAAATATTGAAAAGAAGTTCCATCGTAGATGCTGACGATCTCATTGGCATTGATTGCAATGCGCCCATCCCGCAACTGAATGATATTGCGGACTCTGTTGCCCGAAAGTCCGTCACTGCAATCGATGGGAGTAAACGCATAGTGATCTTGTGCATGAAGCGGGGAGTTAAGCAATAAGACAATAAACAGCAAGAGTCTTATCACTTTGATCGTTGACAATTTCATTGTTATGTTTTCCATATTAGATTATCAGTGATGCAAAGATATAGAAAAAATATATCTGATAAAGATTCCCATAAAAAGAAAACCGTCCCCTCCCCTCACGGGGGTGGAACGGCACAGTCAATAATACATGAAAAAACGCTATTTAGAGAGAGTCTCTACAAATTTGGCTTGTGGGGATGATCCTGTGGTTGGGGTGGTTCTTGTGGTTGGCACATTTCCTGCCACTTTGCATATTGTTCCGCCGTCAGGATTTTCTTGATTTTCTTTTCCTTCTTGGCAGCAGCTTTCTGCATCTTCTCCACATTGTCCTTTTCCATTACAGGACGTTCACCTGGAGCTCCCATTGGCGGACGACCGCCTCCCATACCGGGGCCCATTCCACCATCCATGGGCGGGCGCCCGCCGCCCATTCCAAAACCTCCTCCCATTGAAGGACGCTGGCCGCTTCCTCTTTCAGTCATGGTTGCAAAATGTTCTTGTTGTTCCTTCAGATTCAGCTTGTACAGCTTGTCATATTGCTTGTCTGTCAATTGCAGTTCTTCTTTCATCCGGTCCGTCATTTTACGGGCGACCTTTTTCGGTGAGGGAACTTCACGAGGCAATTGCTTCTTTTCCTGTTCCTGCGCTTGCGTACAGACCAGTCCACACAACAGACATACAGCTAATAACCATAATCTTCCGGTACTTTTCATTTTGCGTCATTTTTTTATTACGATGCAAATGTAAGGGAGAGAAAGAAGAGCTGAAAATAAAATCTACGAAAGGGGAAGTTTTGTCGACGGAATAGCCAAATAAGGAAACGCTATGTAATGAACTATCATCACAACATCATCATAAACCATTTGTCCTTAATGGTATATATATCCGTCTTGCCACTATGAAGAAGACTTGTACAAGCCATAATTGAACCGAGAGGAGTTTTCATATCATGTATCATTTGATATGCAAAGAAGAGCAGGTATTGACATTCTGCTCATGCAGAGAATCAGCACTAAGCCGTTGATTATTTCTTTTTGCCCAGTTGGTTTTGCATCCCCACAGTAAACACTACCGAGTATTAACCTTGGCTAACAAGCCTATCAACCAAGGTTAATCGGCTCGTCAACCAAGGTTGATAGGCTTGTTAACCAAGGTCAACACCCGACTACTCCTAAGGGAGAAGGAATATATCCCTGATATAAAACAAACAAATGCATCGTCCTGATATGGGTGACTGCGAAAGTGAGAGTAACTTGATCCAACTTTTTATTGAAGCCCTGAGTTCATGGTAACTGAAAAACGATAGGTTCCGGACTGCAACGCAAGCGAGATAGCCTTTCCCTTCTGCGTGTACAAGCTAACTCCTTTCGCTTCTTTCCATATAGAATCTCCTTCTTTTAGGGTTTCCAAATCTATATCGGACAGCTTCAAAATAGCCGTAGTATTAGCAGGCACAGTAACTTCAAGATTCAGGACACCAGAATTCACCGCCCAGTTGGACTCTATATTCCCATACATCGAATTATAATGTGAACGAACCTGCTGAGGCCCTTTCTCCGTAATCCAAGGTTCAATGATAAATTGTTTATATCCCGATTCCGTACGTCGAATACCTCCCAAAGCCTCAATAAACCAGCTTCCTATGTATAAATAAGAACTATGCAAAGCCGAGCCACGACATTCCCAGTCTTCAAAGAATGTACCATTACCTTTTTCCAACATATTCCCCCAACCTGGAAAATCTTCTTTCATAGCCATCTCAAAAATCAAATCATCACGATGATTATCCAGTAAAGTATGCAACAGGAATGAACCGGCAGTTATCCCTCCCCAGAAATGCCCTTTACGATTTACAAGAATTTCCTGTTCAAGACGTTTCCAGACTTTGGTCCTCAGATTTTCAGGAGGCAGATCAACCATTAATGCAATGGCCAAATACGAAGGATAACCATTCACATAACTATTATTCCGGGAATCAAAGAAAGTCGTATGTACTGCTTTACGGATTTCTGAGGCTCGCTTCCTATAAGTAGCCGCCACAGTTTTATGGCCTAAAATATCGGCTATCCTTGCTGCTGTCTCCAAACTATAAATCCAATGGCAATTATTGAAAAAAAGCGTCTCACGTGTATCTCCAAGTGCTTTTCCTTGTTTTTCCATGGCTGATCGTTCCGACCATGCATCCGGCCAAAGCCAGTCTCCCAAGAAACTCCACTTGCCTCCCCAGCGTACCAACATATTATGCTGAGACTTCGTTTCTAAAAAATCAAGCCAGCGCTGGATTGTCGGAAAACTTTCCGAAAGGATGCGTATATCTCCATATTGCCGATAAAACTCCCACGGCAATGTGATACAGAATCCGCTCCAAGACGGACCTCCACCACCAATACGAGTAGGAGCTGTATAAGGAACATTACCATCTGCCTCTTGAACATCCCGCCAATCTTCCATCCATTTATTATAGAAAGCTCCCAATTGATAATTCCCCAAAGCCGTACGCGTGGTAGCCAAAGCATCTCCACCATAGCCACAGCGTTCACGATGCGGACAATCTACCACATAATTGCCTAAACTAAGGTTTTCCAAAGTCCATAAAGTGGTACGATAGATATTATTCAGTAAGGGAATATCACATTCAAATCCACCGCTTCTGCGATAATCGGGACGAATCATCCAACCACGTATCTGGTCTGTTGTTGGCTTATAGCGCAAACCACTGATTTGTACCCAACGACCTGTCATATAATTAAAACGATTGCAGAAAGTTCCTTTCCGTTTAGGCCCCACTTTATAAATACTGTGTATGCCATAACTGCAAACATCCTTTTCCCTCTCGGAGAATTGGAATACGATTGAATCGCCAGGCTGGCCTTTAAGCTGCATTTCAAACCAACCGGCATAATTGACGCCCATATCAACTCTATAAACACCAGGAGTAATTTCCTGAATAGAGAGAGGAGTTATCTCTTGAATCAAACGATTAGGTTCCGTACGGTCTGAGGATACTACAACGTCGGTAGAATAGACCTTTGCCATAGCCCAACCGGAATCATCAAAATCCGGAGTATTCCACCCATCTTTTTCCAAAGCAGCATCATAACATTCTCCTTCAAAGTGATGCGCTTCCCAGTAACCTAACAAGGTATTGGGACTTGCATGGGTCTTCCAGGTATTATCCGAAACAATTCGTAACTTCTTCCCGGAAAATAATACGATCTCAGCTTGAGCCAGTGCCATCGGAATAGCCGGCCTGTCCTTCTGCTGATAAGCCGGAAAAACAGCCCAGGAAGTACCCAGCCACAAAGCAATAACATTAGTACCTTTTTTCAGATAGTTCTTAATATCATATGTCATGTAGCGGGCACGTGATTTATGATCCGTGACTGAAGGTGAAAGGACAGCGTCCCCTACTTTCCGACCATTGACATACAGTTCATGATAACCAATGGAAGCTACATAAATAACAGCATCCTGTGGAATATCCGACATATTAAATGTTTTACGGAACCAGGGATCTGCCATTACATTATTAACTTTCTTACCTCCCACACTCTGAGATTCCATTTCTGCACTGCCTATCCATTGTGCTACCCAATCAGCAGCAAATAGCCCCATACGCCAGTTTGCAGGAGTGCTCCACGCTGACCAGTGATTATGTTCGTCGGAGAAACGGACTTTCCAGAAACATCTTTGTCCTGCAGGCAAAGGTACTCCTCCATAAACAATATTCACCGACTCAGCAGAATTAACACAGCCGCTATCCCAAAGGTCCCCACGGTCTGCATCAAGCAAATCCCGGGAGCTTGCTACAAGAATCTGATAAGCAGTCTGCTTCCGTCCTCGTGCCGGAATAGTGGCTCCCATTTTCCAACTCAAACGAGGTTGCTGTATATCAATACCTAAAGGATTACTAAGATATTCACATTGCAAATCAAAAGGTTGGAGAGTGGCAATATTCGTAAAAGCCGTACTACCAGTCAGTTCACCCTCCGGAAAAGCAATCTGCACTTCTCTGCCATTAAGAGAGAGACAAACCTTCTTCTGACTATAAAGCGGATCAGCAACCCAGATATCGTACCCTGTTCCCTTCTGTTCAAGATAGACAATCACTTGTTTATCAGCAGCCAATGTAAGCCCCTCTCCCAAATCAATTGTTCCCGGATGATAAAAAACAACGGCGTATTGATGGTTCAACTTAACAGCCTGTACCACAGAACTATTTTGAATAATCTTATAATTCTGTGCAGCCGCAAATGTCCGGAACTCCTCTAAAGTTCTGTCTGGAACGACCATATACGCATATTTCCCCTCCTTAGCCTTTGTTCCATGACTGATCCAGAGATTAAATATATCAGCAGAAATCTTTTTCCCACTCCCACTGATATTAATATCCTTCCAAGCCCCGGTTTGTTTCGGACTACTGACAGTTACATCCCCCCCTGAAGGAAATAAATAACCTACTTTATCATGATATACCCAAGCCGGATTTTTGGCAGATGCATTTTCTTTGTAAACAGATGTAGTTACTCCCTCTTTGCCAACTACCATTTCGCGTTTAAAGAGACACTGATTAACAGTTGTAACCACTTCTTCGGGAGCATCTGACGCAATATCTGTCCCTAAACACAAAAGTACATCATCCATAAAAAAGTAAGCCTTTTTTGCCTTTACCCCCCTATAGCAATGCTCGTAAGCAATGACTCCATTCCGACCGTTACTTACCCCACCTCCAAACCGGTTTCTTCCGAACAGATACCCTTCAAGACGAGCAGAATCCGGATGTTGAACAGCCGTAGTGCCCGGTATTTTATTCCAATTCCATACAGGGAAGATACCTTCATATTCTTTCCCGGAAGTAAGGATATTCGTAGCACCAAGTGGCAGGTTATAACCTTTGAGGTTCTCATTATTAAGCATTTCGGTTCCATTGGTCCGGGTAGAAATCACCTTGGCAGAAAGATAATAGCCGGCACCATGCTGAACCATCATGTCCGATTTCCAAAAATACTTATTACCGGGAACAGGAAAGGGACCACCGGAAAGATGTTCCTTCCAGGCCGAATAATCAGCAGCACGACCAGGATCATTCTGCTCCATGTATTCCAGCGTGACAGGGGAAATATTACTCAGTCCCTCGGGACGTGATATATTACGGCCGATGGCACCAAAATCGAACGTTTCCCGATAGCCCAACAACCGATGACCCCCCATCAGGAGATTGATAAATATATCTTTTTTCTCTTGTGTAAAATAAGGCTCAAAAGCAGTTCCTTTCACCAACTGCAAGTAATAGGCAATATCATCTACATACGATAAACCATACCCGCCGGAATATAATTGCGGACGATGCTGATGAAAACTGCCATCCACCTTAATACCTTCGTCACCTTGTTCCGGAACAATCTTAATAGTAGAGGCTATGGACTTGATTCCGGTTCGTATCAGCTCAATATTATCTTCAATACATCCCTTATGAATAGTAACGGCAGATACCCATGTACGATTTTTGCCTTTATGCCCTTTGTTCCCTGTCAAATCCCTCAGATAAGAAGAGTAATGCAACAGTTTCTTTTCACTAATTTTGCCTTTCAGCAGAATTAACGGAACCATGTAGTCCTGGGGAGCACCGATATCACCGAACCACCAGTTTCCGGATTTAGGACGTACTTTATACCAATAGTCGATACCAGCAACAATCTGTTTCAGCAGTTTTCCTGAATTATAATACTTATTTCCAGGTTTACGGTATGCAATAGCCATTGATTTCAATCGTTTCAAATGGGAGCCGGCCGGATAAAAAGAACCTTCGTACACAGTTATATAATCCAGGTCCGGGAAACTTCCATCCGAACGTAATGCAGTCGCATAACCCGCTATGACGTCCTCATCTACTTTCGCTTCCAAATAGGAAGCGACCAGTCGTCCGGTCATTTCGTCCACTTCCTTCTGTGCATCTACTTGCACCTCTTTAGCCTCTGTCAGGGAGCAACACAGACAAAGCAAACAGAATATTAGTTTCAAGCGTTTCATAAACATACTCCTATTTATCCAGATACTTACCATCAGCTACTATCCCTGAGCTATGCACTGTACGAATAAATTTCGCATCAGCAGGAGCTGCTCCCTTGCACTGATTCAGTTCTGCTCCGACAACATCATCCAAAAAGAACAACGGACGTGCATCTGGTTTAGTCGCATCAAAACGTACATTATTGAACCTCACATTCCTAGCATGGCGCACATAAAAGCCTGCCGCCGGCAATGTATTACCAAACATTCTATTCTCAGGGTAGCTCTTTATCATCTCCGGAACGGACTTATTAATCATATCCAGAGTCCCTCCTCCCGGATAGCTGATTTGCACATTATTAATCGAAACATTCTCTACACAGCTCGTTTCCACACCGGTTATAGAACAAGCTATCAAGCTTTCGGCAGTTGCTACAATGTTGCTGATATTTATATTCTTCAGTACACCACCTTCTTTCCGGTAAGTGCGATTTCTGTCTCCCAAACGGATGAATATAGGAGTCTGGACATCGCGCATAGAAATATTGGAAACGGTGATGCCATCAATAATACCTCCATCAACCATTTCTATGGCAACACCCGAAATAACGGTAACATCGGCAGAAATATGCTCAAGCTGTTTACTCCAATGACGAATATTATCTTCTGCTGCTCGACGAACAACGCAATTGGAAACCGCGATATTCCGGTATCCTCCATGAGAAGCTGTACCGAATTTGATTGCATTGCAATTGCTCGCTGTTACACAATTCGTAACCGTTATGTTCTCGCAAAATTCCGGATGGTCACTCTTGAAACAAATAGCATCATCTTCCACATCAATGTAGCAATCGAATATAGTCGCATTCTTAGCATCTATATCAAGCCCGTCATTATTATAATTACAATGACTGAATACTTTCAAACCACGGATAGTTACATCTTCACATTTTTCATAATGCTGTACCCAATAGGCAGAATTACGGAGGGTGACATCGGTCACAACGATATCGCGGCACTCTACAAAATAGATTATCTTAGGGCGCTTCGGTCCGCCATCCGCATCATTGCCAAATTGAAAAGCTTTATCTCCGCCTTGTCCGTCAATTGTTCCGAATCCAGTAATCGAGATGTTCTTCTGTCCACGTGCAAACAAAAGCCCGGAAGACTGATTCATTGTACCGTCCTTGAATGGAAAAGCATGATCATAATCCGACAAACGTGTACTTCCCAACAATAAAGTGCCAAAATCCAGATGAAGGTTCACATTTGATTTCAGTTCAATAGGGCGTATCAAATAAGATCCGGATGGTATCAAGACGGTTCCTCCTCCTTTCTTCGAACATTCATCTACGGCCTTCTGTATAATAATTGTATTATCCGTTACACCGTCTCCTTTAGCTCCACGTTTAGTCACATCAATTGTTCCTGCTATAAGAGAAGATGAAAATAGCAAAGATACTACAAGCAAGACTATATTACATTTATTCATCATGATATCATTGTTTTAGGGTTTATCATTTAAGGATTTGTATCGGCACAACGCCTCTACATAGTAATAATCAGCATAGGTTAAAGGCACATCTACTTCCGTACCGGAAGGAATATTGCCTACCGAATGTTTCAGGATGAATCCTCCGTTAGTTCCTTCCTCTGCCGTATACGCCGGTGAGGATAATGTCTGGAGCATTTTTTCGGCTGCCTTATAATACTTCTCAGCCTGTTCTCCGGATACATACTGAGACAATTCCAGCAGTCCGGAACAGTTAATAGCTGCAGCAGAGGCATCACGCAAGGCATTCGGTATATCAGGAGCATTATAGTCCCAGTAAGGAATCAGGTCTTTCGGCATATTAGGATGATTCAACGTAAATTCTGCTATCTTTATGGCTTGCTCAAGGTATTTCCGGTCTTTTGTAAAACGGTACATCATTGTATAGCCATATAATCCCCAAGCTTGTCCACGAGCCCAAGCTGACTTTTCGGAAAAGCCCTGTCCACCTTGGTAATGCTTTATTTCACCGGTTGCCGGGTTATAATTCAGTCCATGATAAAGACTATTGTCTGCCCGGAAATGATTCTTCAAAGTTGTATCGGCATGTTTCACAGCAATATCATAGAATGTACTGTCTCCTGTGGCTTGAGTAGCCCAGAAAAGCAATTCCAGATTCATCATATTATCAATGATAACGACATAGTCATCCGGCTTGCGATTATGGGATTTAATACAGCCTACCACCGGACTGAAACGGGAAATCAACGAACGGGCGCTGTTCACCATAATATCTTTATACTCAGGTTTCGGAGCAACGCGGTTTGCATTGCCATAACTGCAATACATCATAAAACCGACGTCATGTGTATTCACGTTGTATTGTTCCGGTTCCAGCAACTTCAACATACGTACTCCTTCAGCATATAACTCCTTGTTTCCTGTATCCTCGTACAGATAGAACAGAGTTCCGGGATAAAAGCCACTGCACCACCATTCCGAATTACTGGTTTTCAAGCGTTGCATGTGTTTGTCATACGTTTTAGGAAACTGGTTGCTTCCTTGCAGTTCGCTCCTCATATAGAGATACTGACGAGCAGCCTGCTCTAACGCCTTATCAACTTTTACCTTACCCTTGGCGAATAAGTCGCCGGAGGGAAAAAAACTAATTAGAATCGTAACAAACAATAATGTACTTTTTTTCATGGTTATATCTTAAATTCATATTCTATTGTTCCACTGCATCCGAGAAAGAAGCAACCTGCAATTTTTCGGCAAACTGCAACGAAGGTAGTTCAGTAGTCACTTTAAGCGTAACCGGTTTGCCAGGCAAAATATCCATATAATTGTCGGATATGAAATTGTCGATATCCTCTTGGAGCGACAGGAAAACGCCTCTTGCAAACACATCACAAGACAGAGTTACCTCATAACCTCCTTCAGTCGGTACAAAGTCTTTATTAATCCGGGCTGCTGCATAATGCATATCCTTTTGCTTCGCCAAAAAATAATTATTAGTATACTCTGTTCCTGTCTTATCCTTATAAAAAACGTGTACAACGACGTCTTCTTTTTTCTCTCCATTCAATAACTCGTCCACAGCTTCCTTCCACACAACTGTACTTGTATTAGCCGGAACAGTTATCTGTTTCTTGAATTCTTTCACTACTCCGCTACCATCCAATCTGAACACACAGACCGTTAATTTACCAGAAGTGCTCTTTAGCCTATCTGATACCATATAAATCTGCAATATGTTTTCCTTTTCTATTGGCGATACCAGTAAGTCGGCGAAAGACTTTACCGTAAAATAATGCTGCGCCTTCCAACGTCCGTAATAGTCGCGGCTTGACCAAGATGCCACCGGCCAGCAATCGTTATGCTGCCATACCAATGACCCCATGCAATAGGGCATATCCCTCCGATGCGCCTCCATAGCCATTTTCATAGCATCAGCCTGTAAAAGCTGGCTCATATAGGTAAACGAACGGAAATCTTTCGGTTGACGGTATTCCGACAAAAGGAAATCATTGATACGCTTATTAGCTGCTGTTCCCCCTCGCTGATGCGACATCATGACTTCCGAAGTCAGCTCCCAATCTTCAGGCAAAGGTGCATACCGTTTGATTGACTCAAATTCCGGGAATGACTGAAAACCATACTCGCTGAAGAAACGGCTCCGCTCATGATTGAACTCAGAAAGAGGTTTCAATCCTTGCCAGACTTCCCAATAGTGCATATCCCCCACCGTATGATTGCGCGTTCCCTTATCATCAGAATAAGGAGATGACTTACGATAACAAGCACCCGAATGAAACTCTTCTACCACAGCCGGCAACGTCACAAAATACTGATCTTTGAATTGTTTCCATATAATATCCGAATAAGCAGGATTCTGTTTGTCATAGGTATTTTTCCAGTTCCAGTTGAACCAGGCATCGAGACATTCATTATTCCCACACCAAAGAGCTATACAACTGTGATTGCGCAAGCGTCGTACATTATCAATGGCTTCCCTGCGGATATTTTCCAGCAATTCACCCTCGGCAGGAAATACGCTACACGCAAACATAAAGTCCTGCCAAATTAAAATGCCGTATTTATCACACAAGTCATAAAAAATATCTTTCTCATAAACTCCGCCACCCCACACGCGTAGCATATTCATGTTTGCACTGACTGCATCCCGAATTGTTTTTTCATAAATGGAATCAGTAACACGTGTCAGAAAGTTATCACAAGGAATGTAATTCGCTCCTTTGGCAAACAAAGGTTTTCCATTTAGTTCAAAATAAAAACTTTCACCATATTTGTCAGGAGCCGTTATCACTTTCAATGAACGGATACCCAGTTTTTCCTCCGTAATATCTATTTGCTTACCATCCAGTTCCAGCGTCGTTGCAAAATTATACAAGAAAGGTTCGCCCAAACCGTTTGTCCACCATAACCGGGGATTCTTCATCGTAAAAGATACCGGAATTTTATTCAAGCCTTTATTCAAACGAATCAATTTCCGGCACTCGGTACGATTGTCCGTATAATTAATTACAGCTACCTTTGCTTCTGTCTCCTTATCCGCCAAGACTTCCACCGTGACATCCACTACGGCCCTCTGGGCTGTCACCGACTGCTGGTTATAAAAGACATCATTAATACGAGCCTCATCCCATGCTTCCAGACTAACAGAACGCCAGATACCTGAAGTAACCAAACGAGGTCCCCAGTCCCAACCAAAATGATAACCCGCTTTACGAACAAACACTCCGACCTTGCGATTAAGCAATCCTCCATTCTCGGACTGGTCATTCGAACTGCGATACTGGAAAGGAACAGCTTCCCATTTCGGCATGGCTATCTTAATAGGAGAATGCAAATAAACCTGCAATTCATTGCCATGCTCCTTTAAGAGAGAACGGACATCCGCCTGCCATTCGCAAAACATATTATCAGCAGAAAGAATCTTCTTTCCGTTCAATGTCACATCAGCATAAGTATCCAGTCCCTCAAAATGTAGCACAATATTCTTCTTTGCAAGTAACTCAGGGGTTACCTCAAATGTCGTCCGGTAAATCCAGTCTTCTTTATCCACCCACTGTACACCACGCTCATTGAGCCTGTAGAAAGGGTCATCTATCAGTTTGTTATTCATCAGGTCTGTATGAACTGTTCCCGGAACAGTGGCTTCATACCAGTTAGTACCCCTCGCCTGCCGGAAGTTCCATCCTTCATGCAAGTACTGACGGACAGGCTGTGCATTGACTGCTGTAAACAAAAACAGCAGATTCAACAAAGCTACCCATGTTCTTGTCTTTACTTTCGTATTCATTTGTTTATTTGTTTACGATCTACATTCCATCCTTTCACTACTATCACCGGCTCTTCAGTTATCTTTTCAGCATTCGTTTCGATAACTACGGATTTACTCTCACCCGGCATCAAAGAAAAGAAATTATCCGTATAAAAAGAGGGGCGAATAGGTTTCAAATCCTGATTAAGGAACTGCAACTGATTGAAAAAGGCGATAGAACCAGACACATTCTTCACTGTAACATCTACGAAATACTTGCCTTCGCTCTTTCTTGTCTTATAAGAAGTATTCAATCTGGCCTTTTTCAACTGAGACAATGTTTCAAAGCCTGAAGAAGTAGGACCAGTCAGCGTTTCCTTACCTTCATACTTATCATTGGAACGCCAGTAGAAATTGGACGAGACTTCCTTGCCTTTCTCATCTTTCAATCTCAACTTAATGAAATGTACCTGTGAGATATCTCCAGGAAAGCGAATGGCCAATACATCATTTGCCACACCATCCGAAGGAAGGTCAACTTTTTCAGACTCTTCGAATACCTTTTTACTATTGATATCATAAACCTGAGCCACTACTGTATACCCTTTAAATTCCTGATAGAAATCATTCACCACCGACACCGTATTCTTTAGATAATCAAATTGTGCATGCAAAGGTTCCAACGCATTAGCTGTATGATAGAGTGAAGCCGTTGGTTCCAACGACCAATCCCACATGCGGGCACAGACCTGACGCACCGGACAATTATGATACCAGAATAGTAAACCGGAACAGAAACGGTCACCATAATCAAGTTTATTATAGTTCCATACTTCCCAAATGCTTTTTGAGTTCATGGCACCCACAAACTGGCCTTTTTGTGCAAACTCATCAATAGAAGAAGATTGCCCGTAATTATTAACCAAGTCAGTATACATGGTAGACATCAGATGGAATCCATTCCCATCCAGATAATCCCAAACCTCTTTATTAATAGGCCATAAATCTTTCTCGTCCATCATCTCCCGGAGAATTTCTACCGTAGGAAGTGTCGGAGCACCATATTCGGGGTTAAAACCATCTACACGGCTACCTCTCACAGAAGCAGTGTTTTCATAATGCTGCATCGGATTCACCTGTTTATATGGACTTCCATCATGCACACCTGCACATTCCGATTGCATCTGATAGCCACGTGTACCATCAAGTTGTTTCAGTAGTTCAGGTGTACCACTAACTTCGGAACTCTCATTCGAAGCTACATAATAGGCCAGAGCCGGATGATTACGGATACGTTTCACGGTAGATGCCACATTATTCAGATATACACTCTTATCCTGCGGATGGCGTGTATCGCCCGTCATCCAGAACTCCTGCCAGATCAATAATCCCAGTTCATCACAAAGTTGATAAAAATAATCAGACTCGACTATGCCACCACCCCAGAAACGAACTAAGTTGATACCTGCCTGACGAGTATACCTCAACTCAGCATAGGTGCGTTCATCCGAAGTACGCAACATTCCCTCAGGAATCCAGTTTGTGCCACGAATAAAAATACGTTTACCGTTCACGTAAAATACACGCGATTTATCGGGAGTATTTGTATCAGAGGTAATCTCACGGATGCCAAATCGTGTCTTGACAGAATCACAAACTGCACCTTTTACGTTTACTGTCAATTTCAGTTCATACAAGTTCTGAGGACCTTTGTTGACCGGCCACCACAAGCGTGGATTACGGATAGTAAGTTGAGGAAACTCTTCCGGAGTGAAAGTCACCATTTTCTCCTCACCCCGCAATATACGGAAAGGTTTTTCCACTACAATATTCTCTCCCGTGATCTCTCCTCTGATCACTCCGCTGATCGTATCCATCGAATTAAGCGGATTAACCACTTCAACGGATATAGTTTCATGAGCTACATCATACCCCGGCTTTTGTAGTTCCGACTTCACAAACGGATGACGCAATGCCAATGTCCCTGTAGTATACATAGATATACTTTTCCAGATACCAGTATTACGGTCACGAATACCATCCATAAAGGTAAAATCCCATCCAACGCTCATAAGCATGGTAGTATTTAAGCCAATGTTTCCATTGCCTCCATTATGGAATTCACCTACAGCACCCCAAGGCTTTGGCATAGTAGTTCCCGGCACATCTACCGGATAAACCCTGACGGCAAGAACATTCTTATTACCTACTTTCACAAAGTCGGTTATATTAATGTAATCATTGACAAACATTCCATTGATTGTACTCAGCAAATTACCATTTACCCATACTTCTGCCCGATAATTGATACCATCAGGCTGCAACCATATATTTTTTCCTGCGAAAGAAGCAGGGACTTCAAATTCTGTGCGGAACCAATAAGTATAAAACTCACGACCCACTTTTGAGATATCCGGTATCTTATTGGATTCTATTTTATTATTCAGCCCGTAATAGGGTTCAGGATACTTCTTATTATACACAAGAGAATTAAGCACCGTTCCCGGAACAATGGCCGGCAACCAGTTGCTCGTATTATACCCAAGTGATGAAATTTCCTCAGCCGATGCTTTCACGTCTCCCACTTTCATCATCTTCCAGGTATATTCTCCCTGATGCACTTCTTTCGAATCCAACCAGATTCTATCGGTTGTCTTTGCATAGTTTTTATCACTGCCCTGTGCGGAATATGAGAGAGACAGGAACAAAAGCAAAAAAATCAATAGTTTATTCATCTTATTCTTTATTTATTTTTTTCTGCAAGCAAATATAGCCAATGAGTTCTAAACGAGACGTGCGCATTCTTGCCAGATATAGATAGAAAAAGGGAAAATACACACAGCATACATTTTTGACAAGGATACATACAATTATTCGGGCACTTTCACATTCTTACAATCTTTCAAGCGAATCACAGAGAGTTCACTATCCGGAGATTGCAATGCAGAGTCGGTAATTTCAAGTCCGTTTACATCTTCAGCAACAACCGCATGCCGTTCTTCTTTATCACCAATGGTTGAGAGCTTCATATTTATAAAACGAATATTGTCAGCATGTCGTATATAAACTCCATAAGCAGGTAACATCATGCCGAACATTCGATTCTCAGGATAGGCTTTTTCAACCTCCGGTACTTCTACCATCGTATCCGAAACTTTTCCTCCACCTTTCAACTTAAAGTCTATATCACGAATCTCCACATTGTCAACACGAAGTCCGGGAACACCTGTAATGGAACTTGCAACATAACTGGCAGAACTTGCTGTGATATTCTTTATCAATACATCCTTCAGATAAGATTTCTCTGAAGTTTTACGTCTACCCAAGCGAATAAATAGGGGTGTCTGCACATCTTCCATCGTCAAATCAGAAATGACAACATCTTCCATAAAACCACCGTCAACCACTTCAAGGGCCATACCCGCTATACCAGTAATCGGATCAGAAACTCCCGGAACACGTTTTTCCCAAAAACGAAGCAAAGATCTGCTACATTTATGAAGAGTGCAATCAGAAACCCGGATATTGCGAAATCCTCCGGCACTGGCAGTACCAAATTTAATAAAATTACAGTTAGAAGACAGGTCACAATTCTTCACTGTAACATTCTCGACCACATAATCCGGGTCTTCACTCTTGAAACAGATGGCATCATCATCTGTATCAACTACACAATCTGTGATAGTAACATTCCGGCTCTCAATATCAAAGCCATCATTATTCCAGTTCGCATGTCCTTCCACATACACTTTACTGATATCAACCCCATCACAACGCACAAAACGGAATGTCCAAAACCCAGAGTTTGATAATTTTACTCCATTTACATAAACCTTATTACAATCGAGCAGGAGTACCAGAGTGGGACGGTTCGGAGCATCATTTCCTTTATTAAAAGCCGATCCATTACCATCTATCTCTCCCTCACCTGTAATTGAAATATTGTCTGCTCTTTCTGCAAAAACCAGAGCTTTGCGTCTTCCTTTATTAGGATAATCAGCAATATTCTTACTACCCAGAATCGTAGCACCTTTCTCCAGATTTAAAGTAACATTCTTCTTCAACACCAGTGTTCCGGTCAGATACTTTCCGGCGGGTAAAGATACAACGCCTCCCCCTTGTCTGGCACAGTCATCAATCGCTTTTTGAAGACCAGTAGTAGTTAAGGTCTTCCCATCCGTATGAATCGCGTATTTGTCTGTTATAGGTTCCGAACTATTCTGTTCTTTATTGGTACAAGCCATAAAGAATAAACAGAAGCAAAACAGTCCCCATGTTATAGTATTATTCATTATTCCAATTCTTTAAATGAATGAGGCTGCGGCAAAATAATATTGACACAGCCTCATCATAGTTATTAATTAATTAGCTGCAGGTATTACAGTCACTGTCCATTGCTTCACGACCGTTTTACCCGGTGAAGTCACCGTATATGTACGGGGAGTAGAATAATCTTGGAAACCAACAGCCATACCCGGAGTCAGGGTTGCTCCCGCAGAAATGGTTGCTATCATCTTCAGATCAGTAATATCAGCGTCTTTTTTCAGAGTAACCATGACAGTCCCAGCTTCAGAGTCAATCTGAGTCTTATCACTCATAACCCCCTCTGCCCTATTATATACTGTCACATTTGTAATCTCTGCTTTTTCATAAGCTTCGTCTACTGCATAGTCATCATCTCCACATGACACAAAAGTCAGCGCCAAAGCAACGAACATAAAAAATAGTATCTTTTTCATCTTATAGCTACTTTTAAATTATACAATCATCATTTACCACAAAGGATTCTGATCCAAATTAGGATTCTTGTCACGTGCAGACTGTGGAATCGGCAGCAAATAATCGCGAGGAGCCATGAACGTCTTTTTACATACGAATACCGTTTCATAAGTAGGCACAATTTCTCCATCAGCTCGTTTTATATAAGTCACAAGGCAACCTTGCGCATCCTTATTCAACACTTCCTCACCAATCTTCCACCGCTGAATATCAAACCATCTTTTACCCTCAAGAGCCAGTTCTATACGACGTTCATGACGAATACGTTTTCTCATTTCACTTTTGTCCAAGCCTGCAGGAAGTGCAGGTTGTCCGGCACGGGCACGTATTTCATTTATTGCACCATATACTTCAGCAGTCGGTCCATTCACTTCGTTCTCTGCCTCGGCCAAAGTCAACAATATTTCCGCATAACGCAAAACGATAAAGTTATGTCCGCCGCCTACACCACGCCCACGATTATCATAGCCGCATAGCACATCCTGATTCATGTATTTCCCAATGTAATACCCGGTTTTTGTGCATGAAGGTTTACCAGCACTATACATTCCGTTGGGGTTCTCCTTCAGATTCAGATTGCCCGGAGTATTCTGGGCTGTATACAATATCTTGTTTTTCCAAGGTTTTCCATTGTAATGGAGAGTTGCATAGAAGCGCTTGTCACGATTCTCATAAGGAGCTGCGGCATGTTCCGGATTATTCCAATCAAAAGGTTCACCGGTAGCCATTTCAAATTCATCAGCCAGACTTGCAGTCGGGTGGTCTTTGCTCCATCCATATTCAGCCGGTGTGCCGGGCTCAGGCGGAGCCAAAACAGTCTGTGCACTCGACCATCTATACGGATATGCAAACTGGATATCAAAAATAACTTCACTATTGTGTTCATTATCCTCATAAAACATCTCAGCAAACCCGTTCTGGTACAAAGAATAAGTACCTTTCAGATCACCACTAACTAAAACACGGGCAGTTTTAGCCGCATCTGCATAATATTTGGAATCTATGATTCCGGCTGCATATAAATAAGTGGCCGCCATCATGCCCAACGCAGCTCCCTTAGTCGCACGCCCTAACTCGTCATCAGGTACCGTCACCGGTAAACGATCGGCAGCATTCTGGAAATCAGAAATAATGAACTGCAATGTAGCCTCCGGTGTAGCACGAGCTAGGAAAATATCATCCGTATTGCGATCAAGCGGTTTGTCAATCAGTATAGCCGCTCCATAATAACGGAATAATTCCAGATAGAACATCGCACGCAGAAAGTACGAATCTCCCATCAAGCGTTCTTTCACATTAGCAGGTAGCGGAGAGTCCGGCAAGTTCTTCAAAGCAATGTTAGCTCTACGAATAGAAGAATAACGATTACCCCATCTGTCAATCGGAGCAGAAGAAGCATTGAAGTCAAACAAATTCCATTGATTAGACGCCTTCTCACCAATCTGGATACAATCATCCGTAAACAGGATATCGACAGCATGGTCGTTCAAGCCATTTACGCTATAATAAGGTCCATCCAAGTCTCTGTAAACTTTACTCATAAACAGCATAGCACTTGACTCTGTCAACCAGATACCTTCATCGGTAACAGAATTCGTTGGTTTTATATTGTCCATAAAATCCGTGCACGAAGCATTCAACAAAAGTATGGAACAAAGGATACCATATATTATTTTTTTCATAATTATATTGCATTAAAAGGTTACACTTACACCAAAAGAGCTGATAATCTGTTGTGGATATGAGTTGAAAGCTTGGTTTTCAACGTCAAAGTCGTCAGGCATTTTGCTATAAATGGTCCACAAATTATAGAAATCAGCATATAAACGTAAACTCTGCATCTTGGCTTTCTTCAGTAATTGCGGTTTAAAAGTATAGCCAATCTGCAATGATTTTAGTTTCACATAAGCAGTATTTACCATCCAGTAAGAGGATGTTTCATAGTTCTGGTTACGGATAGAGGCAGACAAACGCGGATATTTTGCATTTGGATTCGGATTAGCTTCTGTCCATGAATCCAAGTGTTCACGGCGTGGATGAATGGCATCCTTGAATGGATAACGAACATTACGGTCTCCATTGCTACCCAAATAATAGTCAGAACCACCAGCTCCCTGAATGAACATACTGAAATCGAAGTTCTTATATTCCAAACGAAGGTTATACCCCCACATCACTTCAGGAGTCTCGTTGAAACCAATAATAACCTGGTCTTCACTATCAATCTTACCATCACCATTGATATCCACATACTTGATATCACCAGGCAATACGCCCTTCTGATAAGCCCAGTTATCAATATCTGCCTGATCCTTAAATAATCCGGCAGCTTTATATCCCCATGTGCGTCCACTCGGTTGCCCGGTCTTACGCTTTCTTGGATTATTCTTGGTTCCGGGAGCTTCACGAATCTCAATCTGCTTATCACGAGTAAACCCGAAAGAAACCGAATTAGACATCTTTAATCCACAATTGAAAGTATAATGGCTACTCAATGCTGCATCAAAACCATACCTTTCATCTTCACCAGCATTTTCTTTAGCCAGGCCAATGCCATATTCAGAAGATACGATCGCATTCGGACTCAAAATTTTATCCGTGCGCTTATCCCGGTATACATCAAACTCAGCAATCAACAAATCATTCCAAAAATTTATGTCTAAACCTATATTAGCTTTCCAGACTGTTTCCCAAGTCAGGAAAATATTAGGTTCAGCCCCCTCCACCAAACTCTGCAATTGGGTAGGGTTTTTGCCGAACACTGCACCATTTTCAATTTTATATTGTGAAAGATAAGAAAATGCATCACCGACAGGATTACCAGATTTACCATAAGAAGCTCTCAACTTTAAGTTATTGATAAATGAGAAATTATCTTTTATAAATGATTCCTCAGAAAGTCTCCAACCCAAAGATACGGAAGGGAAAAATGCACTTCTACGGTCAGGAGCATATTGGTAAGTCTGGTCATAACGTCCTGCCAATTCAAGCATATACTTCTGGGCATAGTTATAGTTCAGACGCATAACATACCCCTGTTGACCAAAGCGGGTGGTGGTACCGGAGTTGCTGATAAATTCCGCAACCGGACTACCCATATTCAATTCCGGAATCATAAAATCATAGTTCTTTCTACCGGCTTTGGTTTCTACCGTATTACCCCATCTCCTTTCAAATACACCTAATACACCAACCTCATGCTTACCAAATCTTCTTTCATAATTCAAATGAGCCTGAATAGTATAATAAGTCCATTGCTTATTTGTGATGTTAAGAGACGGTTTCGCTTCACCACCTTGTTGTTCTTCAATTTCACCAGCATCATTATAGGCATAAGCCGTGAAAGGATATTGCCATTCTTTTGCATCATAAATCTGACGGTCGTAACTGAATAAAGCTTTTGCAGACAAACCTTTCAGAAATGGCAATTGCTGATCTAAAGAAACTGTTATATTCTGAAAGTTATTATTGTATGTCTTATCAGCTCCATCATGCACTCCCATATACATACTGGAACCACCACCCTGCATGGCTGGTTTTCCGCCAACCATATTGGGGACTGTCGGAGCACACAAACGATACAAGTCTTCCATCATCTTTTTGCCATCATAATAATGGCTCTTTTTAGTATCGTAGGCTAAATTAATATCAACACTCACTTTAGTAATGTCTATCGGATGGAAATCAACATTAGAACGGAGATTAAATCTGTCATATCCGGTGTCTTTACCCATCATACTGCCCTGATACATATATCCGAAAGAGGCGAACGCATTGATAAACTTATTACCACCACTCAGAGAGACATTGTGACGAGTAGTAGTGGTAGTCTTCATGTACTCATCCATCCAGTCTGTATTTTTGTAACGGTCGTCAGTACCATCCTTATACTTCTGCAACAGATCATCACCATATACTTCTTTGTCACGTCCATCCATTCTCAACGCTTCATTATATAAGGTCAATGCATCATAAGCATTCAGGAAATCAGGAGTATTCATCGGAGTCTGAAAACCAACCGAACCATCATAAGTCAAGGTTACTTTACCTTCTTTTCCTCGTTTCGTATTAATCAGGATTACACCATTGGCCCCTTTCAAACCGTAAGGAGCAACCGCAGCAGCATCCTTCAGAACAGAAATAGATTCAATATCAGCCTGGTTTACTTTTTCCCACGGGCGTTCGATACCATCGACCAGAACCAGCGGTTTATTACCACGCAACAACACAGTCGCTGCATCTTTTCCCGGCTCACCGGAAGTCTGACGGGTAATAATACCCGGTATCTGTCCTCCCAACTGATTGGACACATTAGCAACAGGAGCCTTAATCTTATCCCCCTGTACGGTGGCAACAGCCGAGCTCATTGTCATACGCTTCTGGGTACCGTAACCAACCACCACCACCTCATCAAGTAATTGGGTGTCTTCCTCTAAAGTAATAACCAGAGGTGCTCCAGCCGTAGCCTTCATTGTTTTGGTTTGATAACCAACAAATGAGATTTCTATTGTGGGATTAGAAACATCAACAGGCAAATTAAAGTTACCGTCAATATCAGAGATAGCACCCTGCGTGGTTCCTTTCACTTTAATTGTTGCACCAATGATAGACTCACCTTTTGCATCCACTACTTTTCCTGTTAGTTTTTTAGCAGTTTGCATAACACCTTGAGTACTTGCCACAACTTCACCGATGTGTGTCTGATTGTCTTTAGCAGCATAAACGTCAGCAGTTGTAACTAAGCCAAGCGACAAAAGTGTCGCCATTAAAATGGATTTCTTAGAAAGTGGCATGATATCTTTCAGCCAGTAATGCCTAAGAATCATTTTCTTTTGGACATTGAGTTTGTTTCGCATAATTGTGTATTATTAATATTAGAAATAGTTCATTAAGAAACTTACCAAAGTAGAGTATAATAAAGAATGAATTCTTCTTACTCTAAGAAAATCAAGGAGAGTGTTTTTCCATACTTAAAAATATATTAGAGGTTAAACAAATGTTTTTCTACTTTCCGAAAGGAGCGGGTGAATCATGCACATGCAGTCTTCACCCTCTCGCTTTACAAAAAATCTTTTTTACCTTAATGTGCAATCAATGCATATTGAAAACATACTAATTATGTTGTTTCTATCGGCAAAGTTAGACGATTAATAGTACATAAGTACATCCAATATCGCCATTAATATGGCAAAAACGGACATATTGAGAAAACATACATTTTGGGCGAAATTGGACATGTATTATGTAGTGAGCCGGTGCTTCAGATGTGTTTAAACTATATCAGAATCGTATCTACTCCCTACCATCTCCCTATATAAAACAAGGAGAAGGTAGGTAATAAGTGAGGAGAAAATAAAAACTTTCATTCAGTTTGGACACGCCCTCCTTCAATTATTTAGTTTTAATTTCAAAATGATAGGTACCGGTTAGCAATTCGATGCCATTTCCTTTCTCGCGCATGGCAGATAAAGTAGTAGCTTCTATCTCTTTACATTTTATTCTACAAGACTTCTTTAGATATAAGGTAGCAGAACTGTTTGAAGGAATAGTAATCGTATATTGCACCTTACCCCTGTTCTTTTTCCATGATGAAACTATTTCTCCATAAGGGGAAATATGACTTGCCTCAAAAGCATCCAAACCTGCTACAAAATTGGGTCTTAACATAATATGTTTGAAGCCGGGCATTGAAGAATCAGGGTAAAGTCCTCCCAATGCTTTATAATACCAAGCACTGATTTCTCCAAACATGATGTGGTTTAATGAAATATCTTTTTTCCCATCAATACGCCAATTCTCATAAAGAGTAGTTGCTCCATTCTTTATCCACCAGCCCCAGGACGGATAGGTCTCTTTAGAAGCAAGTTGATAAGCCAAATCTGCATATCCATTCGCACTCAAAGCATTCAGAATAGTTTTACTACCCAGTAAGCCTACATCCATACTGCCGTCTTTACTCACTTTCTCTGCTAAGTTATGAGCCACCAATTCTTTCAGATGTTCAGGGACTATTCCCCAATAGAGTGGTGCGCTTAACTCTGTCTGACTTCCACCACAATAAATACCTGTTCCCTCATTCAGAAAGCGGGCATTGATGCTATTCTTTATTTTTTGCGCTAAAGCAGAATACTTTTCATAATCTTGTTGTTTGTTCAATATTCTGGCTGCTTTAGCCAGAATATCCGTATCGACATAATAATAGATGGATGAAGTCAGCTCTTTGGAGGAATGTGACTTTATAGGAATCCAATCTCCTAATCCCCAGTCCGTGATGCCCGAAGGGTATGTATAATTCAGATAATCCACATATCTTCTGATATTGTCATACATAGATTCAAGCAAATGTTTGTCTCCATAGAACAGGTAAATATTCCAGGGAATAATAGCCACCGTACTTGTCCAGTCAACACCATTCCCCCAATGATACCCCCATCCGGCAGTAGGAATAATGGCAGGGAGCACTCCGTTAGGGGCTTGTTCATCTTGGTGGTCGGCCATCCATTTTTCATAGACCGTGATGCCATCATAATTATAAAGTCCGGTCTCGATAGCAATATGGGCATCTCCCGTCCACCCATTCTTCTCCCGTTGGGGGCAGTCCGTAGGATAGCCAAATAAGTTTGACAGGTATGCAGCATTCGTCGCCTTCCATATCTTATTCAATAATTCATCAGATGATGAGATTCTGCCGGCAACAGGAACATCACTGTGCATGAAGTAGGCTTTCAAGCTATTATCAGTCAGTTCAACCGGCTCGCTACTTGTTACTTCAACATACTGAAAACCTTTATAATTAAAACGGGCACGAAATGTTTCTTCTCCCATACCACTCAGAATAAAGATATCCGTTTGAAAAGGATCTGAATCATCTGTAGGGCGATAGTGATAATCAATATTAGACATATCTGCTCTATTATTTTCTCCGATTCTCTCAGAATGCTTCAAACGAACTTCCGTACCAGGTTTTCCTTTGATTGTCAATTGGCTGACACCTGCTATATTCCTGCCCAAGTCAAATAAATAAATAGAATCGGAAAGTTTAATCATCTTTGCCGGACGGAGCATCTCCACGTCCCGGATAGGATGCATCTGCTGCGACACAATCAGAGGTGACGGAGCGGAAGTGCAACTTGCATTTTTCCATTTCTTATCATCAAATCCCGGAGTGTTCCAATCAGGTTGTTCCAACCGTGCATCATAGTGTTCAGCAGTATAAATACTATTGAAAATAACCGGACTCAAAGAGGTTTTCCAGTCTTGACCAGTAGAAATAAATTCTACCTTTCCGTCGTCATATACCACACGGATATCCATACAGAATTTAGGCCTGCCACGCCAAGGCGCCTGATCGAAGTTCCACACAGCAGTAGACTGGTGATTGTACCAGCCATTTCCCAACAGTACACCAATGGCATTATTTCCTTGCTTCAATAGTTGCGTTACATCGTGTGTCAAATATAAAGTACGTCTATCAAAGCGAGTATATGCAGGGTCCAGACGATGATCTCCAACCCGTGAGCCATTAATATAAAGTTCATATAATCCGGCAACAGCAATGTATGCACGGGCTTCCCGAATAGTACGTTTTGCATCCCATTCTTTTCTAAAATATGCAGCGGGCTTCAGATGTATATTATGGGTATCTGATATCCAGTTACCCTTCCAGTTGTGTTCATCCATTACTCCGGTTTCAAAGTAAGTTACGTCACTTGTATACATCTTATTACTATCCCAGACACACACCTTCCAGTAATATCGTGTATAAGGTTGAAGTTTTTGTCCGGCATAAACAGCCAGAACATTTGATATAGTCTGTTTACCGGAGTTCCAGCTATCACCCATCCCCTGAGCAACCCGAACGGAATCTGTGCCTACAATAACCTGATAGGCTTCCTGAACATCAACATCAACTGGCAATTGCCAGCTCAAACGCGGAGAAGGCACATCTATTCCTAACGGGGCAACTAAATATTCACAGCGAAGAACATTAAGCTTCCCTATTGATCCGGCTAATAATGATAGATGAAATAATGAAATAAAAAAGAATACTGATAAGATTCGTTTCATAATATAGATTACTTTTTAGTGAATGATACAAAAATAGGCAATAATCAATATAGTAATATCTACAAAAGTGCCAATAGTATACGCTGACATGACAAAGAACGTGCCCATCTTCGCCATTTTTGTATGGTTATCGTCCTAAGACATAATTATACCATTTTAAAGCATATTTTTCAGATTGAAGCACAGAAAAAAAACATATCTTTGTTTGCATCTAATACTTAAATAAATATGAATAGCCCCATGAGAAAACATACATTGCTGCTTTTATTCTTTTTTTCTTGTTTAACAAGCAACATTTGTTCGTACAATCTGAGACAGATCAGTAATCGGGACGGTTTATCCAACAGTTCTGTCACTTGCCTGTTTCAAGACGACGAACGTTTTTTATGGATCGGAACATATGACGGGCTTAATATGTATGACAGCCGGAATATCTATATTTATAAGCCCGATATCAACAACCAAAACAGTTTATCAAGCAATGTTATCAGAAATATTATAGAAACAGACAGCATTTATCTGTGGATCAGTACCAAGTGGGGACTTAACAAGCTATCGCAACAAAGCAATACCATAGAGGCGTATTACAATGAATTCGGAGAAAACTCTTATATGGCTAAAGACAGCCACGATAATTTGTATGTTCTTAGCAAACCGGATGTCTTGTCTTTCTATTCTAAAGTTGAAAATAAATTTATCGACCTTCCTGTACATAAAGGAATAGAACATAATACAGTATTGGGTATGCTAATTGATGCACAAGATACTATTTGGATCAATCACCAAGGAGTTCTGGAGAGATATACTGTATCTGACACAGGCTCTGATCAACCCAGCATTAAAAGGCATAGTGATTTTAAACATGCTCAGCCCATAGAGTATGCATTCTACCATAACGAGAAAATCATCATAGTCGATTCTATCGGAGACATTTATTATATAACAACCCAAGGCATTCATTTTGTTAAAAATCTGAATAAGCTTATTAATGAGAGCGGGGAAATCGGCTCTATTATTTTCGATAACGATGATCTCCTCATTGGCTTTAGAACGAACGGCCTTATTCGGCTCGATGCAGCTAAAGGATATGAATTAGAAAAAATAGAAATTAATTGTGGGGTATTCTCATTATGGAAAGATGAACAACAAGACATTATCTGGATTGGTACAGACGGGCAAGGCATATATGCATGGACCAAAGATGAGTACGCTTTCAACAACCTGTCATTAAATCAATTGCCCATAAATAAAAGAAGACCCATCCGGGCTATTCATACAGATCAACAAAACACTCTGTGGTTGGGAACTAAAGATAATGGCATCATCAGAATTAAAGATTACGATGTTGCCCAGGAATATTCGACAGCTAATGTAACCCATTTCACTGTCAAAGACGGATTAACCAATAATGCAGTCTTTGCTTTTACTGAAAGTAAGAGCCATCCTATATTATGGATTGGGTCGGACGGTCCTGAACTAAACTATTATTCATATCGGGACAACAAAATACACTCGCTTATCAACAATACCAACTCTAGAATTGCACGTGTACATTCCATGAGTGAGACCTGCGACTCATTGCTATGGGTAGGTTCTGGAAGCAGATTGCTCCGAATCAGTATTGAAGCACATGGAAATACGATTAAAGCCAAAGATATACGTACCATTTATTTCAGAGTCCCCAACAGACAGCAGTACAATCAAATATATTCCATTTATCCGGAGAATGATTCTATTCTCTGGATTGGAATGCGGGGAAATGGAGTCATTCGCCTGAATACGCAGACCGAAGCCTATCAGCTTATCTCATTCGATAAAAACGGAATAGCTCCAATGAATGACATTCTCTGTATACATCAAGACAAAAATAAAATTATATGGGTAGGCAGCAGTTACGGCCTCACCAGATTGACCTTATTACCCAATGGTGAATACGATTATAAAAACTTCAATGAAAATGAAGGATTACCTAATAATACAATACATGGTATCGCAGAAGATCCTCAAGGTAACTTATGGTTAAGCAGTAATACTGGTATCATTCTATTTGATTCACATAAGAATACATTCCGAAACCTTAATCATAAAACAGGATTAAAGGTAATAGAGTTTAGTGATAATGCTTACTTTCAAGACAGTACAAAAAAACGATATTTCTTTGGAGGCGTAGATGGTATTGTATGGATAGAAAATGGGGAAAAAAAGAGAAAAGATTTCATTCCGGATATTTTCTTTACCAAGCTCAGGATATTCAATAAAGATTATAACATATCCGAATTTGAAAAAAGCAAAGGTAATAAAAGAGAAATTGTATTGAAGCACGATCAAAATTTCTTTGCTGTTTCTTTTGTTGCCATGGATTTCATCAATGGAGAAAATAGCAAGTACTCCTATAAACTGGAAAATTTTAGCAATGTATGGATGGACACGCGCTCCAATGAAGCGCAATTTACCAATATTCCTCCCGGTAACTACATCTTGCGAGTGAAGTATGATGATGGGAGCAGTAGTAATGAAAACTTAACTCAAAGTATATACATCACCATCCTTCCTCCCTGGTACTGGAGCATTGCTGCTCAAACAATCTACGTTCTACTACTTATAGGAGCAGGGTTAGGCCTTTTCCGATATATTCGTTGGAAGTACGAACGGAGGAAAGCTTCTATCGACAGAAGGCTGAAAGAAAAATATAAAGAAGAAATGTATGAAGGGAAGTTACGTTTCTTCACCAATATTACACATGAATTCTGTACTCCGCTCACACTTATCTACGGACCATGCGAAAGGATACTCAATTATGAACATAGTGATGACTTTATAAAAAAATATGCCCAGATTATAAAATCAAATACCGAGCGGCTTAACAGCCTGATACAAGAAGTCATCGATTTCCGCCGTATGGAAACCGGTAACCAGATATGCCACATACAAGAATTGAATATCAGCGAATTGGGCAACGGAATCATTGAATCATTTGATGAATTGGCCGAACAGAATCGAATTCAGTTGGAAACAGACATCACTCCGGATATCATTTGGAGAAGTGACCACAACGGCTTTACTAAAATCCTCAATAATCTTATTTCCAATGCTTTCAAATACACACCGGAAAATGGGACTATCCGTATATCCATAAAAAAAGAAGAAGATAAACTAAGCATTAAAGTGTATAATACGGGGAAAGGTATCAGTAAAGAAAACCTTCCGTTAATATTTAACCGGTACAGTATACTCGACAACATCAAAGAAAATAGTATAAAAGGCTTATCATCCAGAAACGGATTAGGGCTTGCCATTTGCCAGAGTATGGTAGAATTGCTACATGGAACCATTAACGTAGAAAGTGAAGTAAATCAATATGCCCAATTTATTGTGACTTTACCTGCGCTTGAAACCACAGAAAAAGTGGGAAATATACAACCACATGAAATTGCCAAAGTTGAACTGTCCAATTATAAAACAGAGGTAACACTGCCCGAAACAGTCAATAACGAAGAAGAAACTAACCAACCGGAAAACACAATACTGATTATTGATGATAATAAAGAATTGTTGTGGATGTTGAAAGATATATTATCAAATGAATATGCAATCTTAACTGCCGAAAACGGAGAGGAAGGGTTGGAACTATTGAAACAAGAAACTCCGAATCTGATTATCACAGATATCATGATGCCTAAAATCGATGGAATCACCCTGACTAAACAACTGAAAAACAATAAGCATACTGCACACATTCCATTGGTAATTCTTTCGGCCAAGAATACAACCGATGAGAAAATAGAAGGTATAGAATCCGGAGCGGATGCTTACATTCCCAAACCTTTCAATACACAATATCTTAGAACCATTATCAAACAACTTATAAAAAAACAAGAAGAGTTAAAGCAATACTATAACTCTTCTGCAAGTGCATTTGACTATAGTGGAGGACAGTTATTACAAAATGAGGATAAAGAATACCTGCAAACCGCTATAGAAATAATCAATAAAAATATGGATAATGCAGAGTTCGGCCCTGACGAATTAGCCGAGGCGATGCAAACCAGTGGCAGAAATTTATACCGAAAGTTCAAAAAACTGAACCAATCATCTCCCAAAGATTTCATAAAAGAGCAAAAAATGAAATATGCTGCAAAATTGCTGTTAACAACAACATTAAATATACAAGAAATCATGTACCGGATAGCGGCTACCAACCGGTCGCATTTTTATAAAGAATTCGCCAAACGCTATAATCAAACTCCCAGGGAGTACAGGGAAGCCAATAAACAAAAAGATGATTCTCTTGTTTGACGAGTTCTTTATTCTTAGCAATCACTACGTAAGTAGTGCCTTTGTGTGCTTATTAATGCTTTTGGGCTATATGCTTTATCACCGAACTACCGGAATAGTCACCGGAAGGGAATGTTATATCCATCTGTTCTCCATTCAGGCTTAATTGAACAGACTCCTCTTTATACAAAGGATCAGCTACAGCTATTTCATATTGCCCGTCTTTCTTCTCAATGTATAACAAAACTTTTTTATTGACTGCCACTACCAGATCATCTGAGAACCGTATTTCACCCGGTTCATAAAAGACGACAGCATACTGTCTCTTATTCTCATTGGCAATCGCTTGTATCTGCTCCGTATTGGCTATAATTTTGATTTCATTCTCAAACTTCTTATCTGTAAAATAAGAAAGAGGTTTATCAGGCATTATTATGTAGCAATAATCCTCATTCTGTGGAGTAGTGCCATGCGAAATCCATAAACTAAAAACCTCTTTTGTAACAGGTTGCTCACTTGCCGTTACTTCAAGTTCCCGCCAGGTACCCGTTTGCTTGGCTTTTCTCAATGTTACACTCCCATTTTGCGGGAAAATATACCCTACATTATCATGGTAAGCCCAGTCTATCTTTTTGTCGGACAAGTTATCCATTAGCCGGTATGTATGCCCTGACAAGCCATATGTAACCTCACCATTTGCCAGACATTGATTTACCGAAGTACGAACTTCCTGCGTACGGGCTGCCTTAATACCACTTCCCATACATACCATAGCATCTCCCATAAAAAAGTAAGCTTTCCGAGCTTCCACACCCTGATAGGCATGCTCATAAGCCATTACTCCATTATGGGCGTTGCTAACGCCTCCGCCAAATTGATTCGATCCGAACAGATACCAACGTAATTCGGCAGTCGACTGATTAGCAACCGCCGTTGTTCCCGGTACCCGCGTCCAATCCCAAGCTACAAAGACGTCATCATACTCATGACCGGTAGTCATTATATTAGTCGCTCCTAATGGTAGATAATAACCTTTCAAATTCTGCCCATTCAGCATTTCCGTACCATTTGTGCGCACGGATATGACTTTGGCAGACATGTAATAATCAGCTCCATGATGAGTCATAATGTTCGATTTCCAGAAGTGTGTATTTCCAGGTACCGGAAAGGCTGCACCATTAATATGCTTTTTCCATGCTTCATAATCTTCTGCATGAATAGGATCAACTTCTTTCATTAAATCTAATGTGTACGTGGACATATTACTCAAGCAATTCGGCCGACATATTCCCCGTCCAATCGTCCCAAAATCATATGCCTCCCTGTATCCGAACATCTGTGTTCCTTTCAGAAAAACATCTGATACCAACTTAATCTTATCAGGAGTAAAAAATTTTATGAAAGATGTCTTATTAGCTAAAGTAATATACTCTGCCAAGTCAGACATCAGTGACATTCCATATCCACCCGAATAAAGTTGAGGACGGTGCTGATGGATACTATTATCTCTTTTCATTCCTTCATCATCTTTCTCCTCTACATATATGGTAGAAGCAATGGAAGAAAATCCTTTGGCTATTAACTCATAATTATCTTCTATACAGCCCTTATGTATCAAGACTGCAGACACCCATGTCCTGTTCTTACCTCTATGTGCTACATTATCTGTCTTATCAACTAGGTAAGCAGAAAGCCTCATCAAATCTTCTCTTTTCAGTTCTTTCTTCAACAAAAGAAGAGGAACCATATATTGGGAAGGAGCCCCGATATCCCGATACCACCAATTTCCGGAATCGGGATTAACTGTCCGGAAATAGTCTAACCCCAATACTATCTTTTTTCTCAATTCCGGCTTATGAAATAGCTTATTTCCAGGCTTACTATAGGCCAATGCTATGTTTCTTAATCTTTTGAGATGACGGTCTGCATCGAAATAGAAAGTCACTGTCTTATAATCAATGTCTTTCCAACTACCATCAGTTTGCATAACAGCCAAATCTTTTTCTGCTTGAGAAACGTCTATCGAATCCGATAGGTATTCTTCCAACAATCTATTATATAAAATCTCTATATCCTTCTGCTTCTCTACAGCATAGCTGCATTCTCCCCAAAAGCATAACGCTAGATAAATAATTAGTAACCTTTTCATAATCATTCTTTATCTATAATTATCACCGCCGCACTCATTGCCGGGACGGATACTTTAACATATTCATTTTGTGGTTGATATTTCTCTCTTATATTTAGTTGAAAACTTCCATCAGCTTCTACTTCAGCATCAGCAAAATATATTCCTAATGAATTTTTCAAGAAAGACTCAAGCCAACGGATACTTCCAGCAACTGCCAGTCCCGCTATAGTAACATTAGGTAACTTATCTTTTAGCATTCTTTAAATCGTTTTGCTACATATGCAGCTTCATTCGAGTTTTTTCAGAATTTTTTCTCCCTGATTCAGCCCACAATAACCTTTCAGTCGGTTAAGCCTACAAATTTTGAAAAAGTATCTACATCTGTAGTAACCCCCCAAAGGAGTGCAACAACAAAAGAATTGTTTCCCCTTTTTAATAATTTAGTCAAGTTCATGGTATTAAATATCAGTTTTTTATCTTCAAAAATAAAAGTCTATTTAATAAGGAGTTAGCCCAATAATGAACCAACTCCTTACATTACATAAGTTTTTAGGTAGAATTAGAAATATCCAGGGTTCTGCTCTTCCTCATCAGAACCGCGAGGATTCAGTCGGTCAATATGCTTTTGAGGAATTGGACGCAGTTTGTGATACTCTTGGATATTCTTCATTGCGTCTGGATTCCATTTTTTTACATACTCAACCAATTTCTCACAACGTACCAGATCTTCCCATCTTGTGTATTCGCCCAAAAGTTCACGTCCTCTTTCATCCAACATAAAATCTACAAAGTTCTCTTTCAAGTCATCTGCAGTCACTTTTATATTTTCATAAGTAGATTCCGTGTTGTCCATTTCTCCACCTTCTTCCAGCCAATATTGAGGTACCTTTTTTTCGCCGGACTTCCAAGAAGCACGCTCACGAATAACATTAATCAAATCAGCAGCCAAGTTGTAATCCCCCTTACGTCCTGCTGCTTCCGCAGCAATGAGGTAAGTCTCGCCAAGACGCATACGTACCCATTCGCGTACCCCTTTCTGCTCATTTGCCGTTTCTCTTAACGGATCCTCATATTTCAACACAATGGGATAATATCTGTTATTCTTACTTGGATCATCCTTGTTCCATTGAAAATATTTATATTTATATGTTCTGTTCTTAGGAGCATTTAAACTATAATAAATAGCAGTATCTCCTATGGCTAAAGAAGAAGTTACTTTATTACAATAGTAGGTCCATTTAAAACTCTTATAAAAACGGGAGTCATTTTTACGATCAAATAACTCAAACATCGTCTTATTGGTAGCACGATGAAAACGATAAGGACGGCCGTTAGCTATATCACGCTTCATACCAGGTTGATCTTCATACCACGATCCCCAATATAAATGAGATTTATTTCCATCTCCATTATATATCGGATCAAGAGTAAACTGAATGGAAAAGATAACCTCACGATTTCCCATGTTGTTAACATCCCACAAATCCGAATAGTTATTCAATAAAGTATACTTAGGGCTGTCTATTACCCTTTTTGCATAGTAATAAGCACTATCCATATCAGTTGATAATTGTCCACGCTGATCAGTTACTGCACTACCACGTGTAAGATAAACTTTAGACAATAAATGAGCAGCAGCATATTTAGTAGCCTTACTTTGTTCTGTACCAGTTGCCGATTCACGGAGATGTTCTGCCGCATATCTTAAATCACTGACAATAAGCTTATAGACATCTGATACAGAAGAGCGTTTGAAGTCAGTTTGAGGTTCTTGTATTGCCTTAGTAACCAAAGGTATTTTGCCAAATTGTTGAACTAAGTCAAAGTAGAAGTACGCACGAAAGAAATTCATCTCAGCACCATAACTCTCTTTTTCTGCTTCCGATACACTCGCCTCCGGCAGAGCATCTAAGACCAAGTTTGTCACTCCGATAGCTTTATAATGGTTTTCCCACAAACTATATAACTTCGATTCTGTTGGTGACAAAGTTGCACTATATAAATTATAGGGATAACTCAAAGCTCCCTCCGCACCTGTTATCAGATCAGTGCCTAATTCTGTAAAAACATTAGAGAACTCTCCACCAACTCCAAAACGCATATAAGCATAGGTGGCATCAACAGCTGCCAGTATACCTTGTTCAGTTTTATAAAAATCACTTGTTATACGAGGAACTTCTTTCTCTGAAAGAAAATCATCACAACTAACATTTATCAGGGAGATAAATCCATAAACCATCGTAAAAATTATGTCGATGCTTTTTCTATATTTCATCGTTTTCATTTTATTCTTATTTTATTTAGTTTAAAAAGAAACATTCATACCAAATATCCAACTACTTACACTTGGTGAAGCATAGGTTGCCGCTCCTTCCGGATCGACTCCGGTGTAGCTTGTAAACACAAGAGGATTCTGTGCAGTAACGTATAAGCGACAATTAGATAAAGTTGCTTTATTAACCAGACTTTTAGGTAATGTATACCCTAATGTTATTGTTTTAACACGTAAAAAATCAGATTTTTCATAATATAATGAAGATTCATACTCTATATTGTCATACAACCTGTTAGGACGCGGATAAGCATTAGTGGGATTATTAGGAGTCCAATAGTCAAATTTCACACTATTATTACGATAAGACTGGTGATTCACGCGAACTGCATTTCTCAACATTCCGCCTAAAGTTCCATAAAGAACAACATTCAGGTCAAGACCTTTATAAACAAATGTATTGCTAAAATTAAAAATATGTTTGGGGCGTTTTTGTCCAAGGATCATACGATCATTGTCTGCAGTAATTTTATGATCTCCATCAATATCCAGCAGTTTAATCATTCCCGGTGCAAATTTATGACCATTCTTATTATATTTTTCGATTTCTGCAAGATCTTCCGGAGTATCCTGCCAGATACCGATTTTCTTATAATCATAATATACCCCAAGCGCTTCGCCTATAAACCAACTATTGCCTATATCATCTACTTTCCCATTATACAATTCTACAATTTCTTCCTTATTAGTTGAATACATAAAATCTGTAGACCATGTAAAGTCTTTATTTTGTATATTCACAGTAGATAAACTAACTTCAATACCCTTATTCCTTGTCTTACCAACATTAGTAAGTACACTCGTATAGCCAGAGACAGCAGGTAACTGACGGTCAAGCAGCAAATCATGTGTATTTTGCAGATAAGCATCAACTGTTCCACTCAAACGTCCACGGAAAAAACTAAAGTCAACACCTACATTCCATTGTCCGGTAGTTTCCCAAGTCAATGTTTTATCCGGTAAGCTGGATGAGGTATAACCAATAACCATATTTTCTCCATAATTATAATACTTCTTTGATAACAATCCCTTTGTTTGATAAGGATTAATAGAAGTATTGGCAGTTACACCATATCCGAAACGCAGTTTCAAATTATCAAGTTTATCAAAATTCTTAAGGAAGTTTTCCTCATTTACTCTCCATGCCAATGAAAAAGCAGGGAAAGAAACCCATTTGTGTCCATCTGCTAAACGTGAAGAGCCATCATAACGCATTGAGAATGTTGCATAATACCTGCTTTTATAATTGTAGTTCAAGCGCCCCATGAAAGAAGCAAGGCTCCATACCTGGTTATTACTGTCATATCCTGTTATATCCAATGCTGACGCAATATCATTAAAAAGCAGATCATCCGAAGGTAAATCCTGAACAGTAGTACTTAAACTTTCAGTTCTATTGCGCTGAATAGATTGCAGCAAAGTAATCCCGATAGAGTGTTTTCCAAATTGCTTATCATAGAATAACAGATTTTCAAATGTATAAGCATAGGTTTGTTGAGTAGCATTCTTTGCCTGATTAGGATTGCCTTGTCTTGCATTTGAAGATAAAAAAGAATAATCCTGCCGAGAATGGAAATCAATGCCAATATTTGCACGATACTTAAGTCCATCTAACGGAAGTTTGATTTCTCCATAATAACTACCTAAGAAACGGTTAATCTTCAACGGATTTACTACAGCATCAGGCTCCAAATATTGAAGAGGATTCCACCATTGAGAGTCACCACCCGAGGTCATCAACGTAGGTGCTCCATCATCATCGTACAATCGTCCAAGCGGATTAACACGCCAGCAATCCTGAAAATTCGAACCTCTATCCTGTAATGAATGACTAAAATGTGACTGTCCTCCTATCTTCAACCAATTAGTAACCTCCGCATCAACACTCAACTTTACCGTATAACGCGAGTAGTCTTGATTCTTATAAATGCCTTCATTCCTGAAATATGTAGTATTAAAAGCAAACTGCATTTTATCACCTCCCCCTCTGATGCCGAGTTGGTGATCAGTCACTATACCTGTACGCTCTACTTCATTCCACCACAAAGCACCGGAACGCACTTTACCAGGATCATAATTACCGTTTTCATCGTAAGCCATCGCAATAGACTGCCAAGTATAATCATCGCCAGTAAACGAAGGTAATGTTTTATCCAGTTCCATATTAGGTACTGCTGAATCATATTGTCCGGCAGCTCTATAAGCTTCACGCACATACTCCGCATATTCTGATCCATCCATTAATTCCAACTTATTTTGAATGGTCTGAATTCCGTAATAGCCATTATAGTCAACCTGTACTTTTCCTTTCTTACCTTTCTTTGTTGAGATAATGATAACTCCATTAGCACCTCTAGACCCATATATCGCTGTGGCTGAGGCATCCTTAAGAACCTCTATCGACTCTATATCACCAGGGGCAAATAAATTAGGAGCTGTTGAAATAGGAATACCATCCACTACATACAACGGATCATTTCCTGCTTTGATAGAACGTGTACCACGAATAAGAATAGACGGAGTAGATCCTGGAGTCCAACTTGTGTTCTGTATCAATACTCCCGGAACTTTACCCTGAATAGCCTCAGCAGCGGATAACGCCGGACTCTGCAACAGTTTTTCAGAATCAACAGATGTAACAGAGCCTGTCAGATCACGTTTCTTTACAGTTCCATAACCCACTACTACAACTTCATCCAATTCTGAGGCAACCTCAGTTAAAACAACATTCATCATTGCTTGTATGCCAACCTTTTTCTCAAGTACATTGTAGCCGATATAGCTAAACTTTAAAGTCGAATTTGATGAAACATTTAAATCAAACTTTCCATCTATATCCGTTACTGTACCATTAGAAGTACCAAGTTCCACTACACTGACTCCTATTAATGGTTCATTTTTCTCATCAGTGACTAATCCCTTAATATTTTTCTTTCCCTGACCATAAACAGTAAACAGAGATAAACACAATAATAGAAGGATTGCAGAGAACCGTTTTCCTCCTAGTCTTTGTTCACTTTTGTTTGTTAGCATAAAAATGTTTTTCATATTAATATATTTTTTAATTGGTTCTATTTTAAAAGACACTTATTAAAGAGACAAATACCTTTAAAACATCAGCATGAGTAATTCTCCAAAACTCAAATTATCAAAAAGTACTCTAATGACATCTTCTTAGAAATACTCAAAAAATTAAAAGAATGTTTTTCCATATTCATCGCTATTTATCAAAAATTAATAATATGTATCTTTTCTCAATACCTGCAAAAAGACTAATACACTATTGAAAACGTTTGATGTTGTTTCTACATGCAAAATTAGCGTACAAGCAATATGTATATATACAATATCTCGCCAATATCATGCTCATATCCGCAATGCACAAAGAGAATACAGTTATGGCGAAATTGAATACAACAGTCTTTTAGCAGAGGTTATCCCCCCGGACAATAAAACCTTAGTTTTAACTAAAGTTGATCTTGTTAAAACCTAAATTCAACCAGATAGAATTTTGGAAAAATCAATCAGAGCACTATCTTTGTTCGCCAGTAAAAGTGATTAATGCCAAGAGGACTACTAATGAAATATTATATTCAATTTTCTTTGCTGCTACTATTTTGTTTTATACAAAATGTCAATTCACATAACCTTAGACAAATTAGTAATCGTGACGGGCTATCAAATAGTTCCGTTACCTGTTTATTTCAGGATGAAAAACGATTCTTATGGATTGGTACTTATGACGGGCTCAATATGTACGACAGCCAAAAGATATATGTATATAAGCCTGATATCAACAATCAAAATAGTCTTTCAAGTAACGTTATCAGAAAAGTTATAGAAACAGATAAGAACTATCTATGGATTAGCACAAAATGGGGGCTAAATAAACTATCCCAGCAAAGTAATACTATAGAAGAATACTATAATGAATTTGGCGAAAATTCGTATATCGCCAAAGACAGCCAAGACTATTTATATGTATTTAATAGACCCAATACATTATCGCTATATTCGAAATTAGACAATAAATTTATAAATTTCCCCTTCTATAATGAGAAGGAATTGGACAATGTATCGAGTTTCATAATTGATTCACAAGATACGGTATGGATAAACCATAAAGGCATAATGGAAAAGTATACCATATCTGGTAAAAAAACAAATAACCCTCAAGTAGTCAGACATCCGGATTTTATATATCCACACCTCATAAAATATGCTTTCTACAGTGACGAGAAAATAATTATGGTAGATTCTGAAGGAAACATATTTTACAAAGACAAAGAGAAGCTACATTTTATCAAAAAATTAAAGCAATCGATTCAGGAAAGTGGTAAAATCGGAGCTATTGCTTTTGATAATAAAGACATTCTTATTGGATTTGAAACAAATGGTCTTATACGACTAATAGCTGAACAAAACTACCAAGTTGAGAAGTTCAACATCAATTGTGGTGTATTCTCTTTGTGGAAAGATAAACAACAAGATATTATCTGGATTGGCACAGACGGCCAAGGGGTATATGCATGGACAAAAGACGAATACACATTTACCAATATATTACTCAATGAACTTCCGATCAGCAAGAAAAGGCCGATTCGTGCCGTTTACACTGATAAATATAACACCTTATGGTTAGGTACAAAAGATAACGGTGTAATAAAAATCAGAAATTACGATACTTCAAAAGAGTATTCAAATGATAACGTTACACATCTTACAACTCAAGAAGGACTCACTAATAATGCAGTTTTCGCATTTGCACCAAGCAATGTGTATCCAATTCTGTGGATAGGCTCCAATGGCCCCGGTTTAAACTACTACTCTTTCTCGGACAATAAAATTCACTCATTAATCAACAATACTAATCAAGATATCGCCCACGTACATTCCATGAGTGAGACAAACGACTCACTATTGTGGATAGGGGCAGGAAATACTCTATTGAAAATAAGCACCCAACGACATAAGCAAGGGATTGAAGCTAAACAGATTCATGCATTTAACTTTAAGGTTCCGCATAAGCAGAAAAATAATCAAATATATGCCATATATCCGGAAAACGACTCTATCATCTGGATTGGGATGCGTGGTAATGGTGTCATCAGATTAAACTCGCATACTGAAGATTATTCTTTCATCTCTTTTGATAGGAATGGCATAGCTCCCATGAGCGATATATTATGTATACATCAAGACCAACATGAAGATATGTGGTTAGGTACAAGTTATGGGTTAACTAAACTAAAATTCTCATCCAATGGCAATTATGACTATAAGAATTTTAATGAGAATGAGGGTTTACCCAATAATACAATACACGGAATCATTGAAGACCAAGAAGGACATCTATGGTTAAGCAGTAATACCGGTATTATATTATTTGATTCTCAAAAAAATATATTCAAAAACTTTAATCATAGGACAGGATTAGATATAACAGAATTCAGTGATAACGCATATTTTCAAGACAAAGTAAGAAACAGATACTTTTTTGGGGGAGTAAATGGCATAGTCTGGATAAAAAAGGAGAAAAAGGGAAGAAGCAATTTCGTACCTGATATTCATTTTACTAAAGTAAGGATATTCAATAAGGAATATAATATTCATGAATTTGAAAAGAAAGGCAGCAATCCCCAAAATATCGTACTGAACTATGACCAGAATTTCTTTGCAATCTCTTTTGTTGCCACCGACTTTATCAATGGTGAGAACTGTAAGTATTCTTATAAACTTGAGAATTTCAGCAATGTATGGATGAATACACGTTCCAATGAAGCTCAATTTACAAATATTCCTCCCGGAGACTATACATTGAGAGTGAAATACAATGACGGAGGAAATAACAATGATAATTTAATCCAGAGTATCCGTATTGTCATTCTTCCCCCTTGGTACCAAAGTATTGCAGCTCAGATAATATATGTATTACTGGCCCTTGGAGCAGGATTCGGATTCTGGCACTATATCCGGCGGAAATACGAACGGAGAAAAGCCGCTATTTCCAAGAGATTAAACGAAAAGTATAAAGTAGAAATGTACGAAGGTAAACTACGTTTCTTCACTAACATCACACATGAATTTTGCACACCACTTACCCTGATCTATGGACCATGTGAAAGAATATTGCAGCATGAGAACAGTGATGCTTTCATCAGGAAATATGCTCAGATTATTAAATCAAATACAGAGCGCCTCAATAGCCTGATACAGGAGGTCATAGATTTCCGCCGTATGGAAACCGGTAATCAGATATGCCACATACAGGAACTGAATATCAGTAAACTGGCAAAGGAAATTATAGATTCATTCAGTGAGTTGGCAGAGCAGAATCAAATCCATCTAGAAACCGATATCTATCCGGAAATTATGTGGAAGAGTGATTATAGTGGATTCACAAAGATCCTGAATAATCTTATCTCGAATGCATTTAAATATACCCCCGAGAATGGAATAATCCGCATATCCATAAAAGCCGAAGGAGACAAGTTAAATCTAAAAGTTTATAATACGGGAAAAGGAATATGCAAAGAGAGTATTCCATTTATATTTAACAGATATAGTGTACTTGATAATATTCAAGAGAATAGTATTAAAGGGCTTTCTTCCAGAAATGGTTTGGGACTTGCCATCTGCCAAAGCATGGTAGAACTGCTACAAGGTACTATTGAAGTAGAAAGTGAAGTAAACCAATATGCTCAGTTCATAGTGAACCTGCCACAACTTGAAGTAACAGGAAAAGCGGAACGTATACTAAATGAAGAAGTTCCTAAATCTGAACCTTTTAACCATAAAACCAGTACTGAAATAACTGAAAGAGACAATCACCAGGAAGAATCCAATCAACCGGAGCCAACCATTCTGATGATAGATGACAACAAAGAGCTACTGTGGATGCTAAAAGATATACTATCCGATGAATACTCTGTTTTAACCGCAGAAAATGGCGAAGAAGGGCTTACCATATTAAAACAAAAAACACCGGACCTCATCATTACAGATATTATGATGCCTAAAATTGATGGAATCACCTTAATCAAACAGCTCAAAAGCAACAAACATACAATGCATATTCCACTAGTTATCCTCTCTGCAAAGAATACAACCGATGAAAAGATTGAAGGTATAGAATCTGGAGCAGATGCTTATATCCCCAAACCATTCAATACTCAATATCTGAAGAGCATCATCAAGCAACTATTAAAAAAGCAGGAAGAATTAAAGCAATATTACAACTCCTCAGCAAGTGCCTTTGAATTTAGTGGTGGACATTTGCTACAACAGGAAGATAAGAAGTTTATAGAAACTGCTGTTGAACTAATCAATAGAAATATGGACAACACCAAGTTCGGACCGGAAGAACTTGCAGGAGCCATGCAAACCAGCAGTAGAAACTTATATCGCAAGTTTAAAAATCTGGAGCAGCTACCACCTAAAGATTTCATTAAAGAACAAAGAATTAATTATGCCGCGAAACTACTATTAACCACCACGTTGACTATACAAGAAGTCATGTATCGGACAGCTTTCACAAATCGGTCACATTTCTATAAAGAATTTGGCAAACGATACAATCAAACTCCTAAGGAATACAGAGAAAGCAATAAGCACAAAGACAATTCTCTCAACTAAAAAGAGCTTGTACATAGATACTTAAGGCAAGAATGAAAATGATATCACTCTTGCCTCAAATTTATATCCAGAAAGCACCTTACCTATTCAAGTTCCCTATTTTCCCAGCCGTTAGCGTGACCGGTCCCAATAAACCGGACTCAACAAGGGGTGAGGTTTTGTCATAATGCTTCCAAGTTGTAAATGCAATTCTGCCTCCTGCAGGTTTCGGTTTACCCTGTATATACCATTCAGGAAGTTTTTTGATACCACCGTTGCGCAATGTAGAATATTTATTTGGAATATCCTGATAACCATAAATATTCTCTTCAGGCATGTACTCATCACCAATCAATCGGTTGACCCACAAATTTGTTACACGAATTTCTATTGTATTATCTCCTTCGTGCAAAAATTGTTGTATATCAACAGAATAGGGAGGAGCCCAACAGATTCCAGCACAGTTCTCATTCACCAACACTTCAGCAAGTACTTCTACACGCCCTAGATCCAAACGTAAACAAATATCGTCTTGTAAATAGGCACTATTGATAGACAGCGAATAGAGATAATTCATCGTTCCCGAAAAATGACGAACCCCAAAATTTTCTTCTAAATGCAATGAATGCAACTGGCTTAAAGTAATTTCTTCAGTTACTCCCATATTTTTTTGGAAATCGAACCCTCCAGGGCCCCTCTAACAAAATACGCGCAGGAAGAATGTCAACATGCTTCCGAAAACTTGTATGCTCTGAAACAAACTCATAAATACCAGCTTGCCATGCAATAAACTGATAATTGGGCAACCATGATATCACCTGCTCACTTGGATGGAACGGAGCAGGTACCCCTTTTTGGTAAAGTTTGGTTATCTCTGTCTGGTCAATACTTGAAGAATGGATACATAAATTACAAAGTCCACCTTCATAAGCATCCGCTTTACACAACAAATCCGAATGCAATGTCTCGAGGTGTACAATTGTGCTTGAAGTTGTTCCTGCCCCAGCATATACTCCATTTATCCAAAGATGCGGTACGTTATTCTGATAGATCAAAGCCAAATGAGTCCACCCCGATAATGGTCTGAGATTTCGGTATACAGCTTTATTATGTATAGTCCGCTCATATACAACCACTCCATTCCGCCCCACTGACAACCCAACAGCACTATGCCCGTTTCCATGTCGCCTCTCTCCTTCTAAAGGGTAAATTGCAAAAAAACGAGCACACATATCACCAAGTTCCTGTTCTTCGGTTATGGCTATGTCCACCTCAGGCTTTATCCAACAAGTAATACTAAAATTTACAGATAAAGAATCCTGTTCCACTACATTTTTAATAGTTGGAAACAAAGAAACTCCATTGTATTTCAAATTTGTACACTTCCGTTGTTTTTCAGCCTTACGAAAAACAACAAACATAGATCCTGCAGGAGTAAAATTAAGAGGAATTTCTACACCTTCACTATCAGTGCGATAGACCGGGCACTGTAAAATTTCAGTTGTATAAGGATCCCATAACTCCGGAATATAACCTTTTATCCGGAAATGAGCTGTTCCTTTTTCATACGCTCGCTTACGATTTGCCAAGAAGTATATCTCGACTCCTTCCTGTTGATAATGGATAGCATGAACAGCTGAATTTCCTGTCTCAGAATAATAAACAAAGTCAGGAGATACACCTAACCGATTGAGAATGATTTGTAAATCCTCTCCTTCATATACGTTCGGGTACTGCCAGACTTTTTTCACCAATGCAACAAACTCATTTTCTTTCTCCCCATCACACAAACCTAATGTATGCTGTGGCTTTTGACCAACCAACACCATTCCCTCATCCACCAATCGATCCAGTATCCGCAACGTATGCAATGACATTGTTTCCGATTTAAGCAACACTAAGAGCTTATAGCCATCAAAGCGTGTAGCAGGAAGAAGAATCTTTCCATCCTTGATGTGTGCCTTGTCCAGTATTTCAGTATTTACCATGTCATAATCATACCCTTCTGGAGGTGCCAATGGGGTTTGTTCCGGTTCAATGGTACTGCCAAAACTATCATCACCATTATGATAAAGAATATCACCATAGAAAGTTGAGCTCTGGAAAATGTGCTGACAACGATTCAAATAGTCAATCCACGCTTTCCCCGGTTTCCACCACGTATTGGTACGGTCAAAGTGCAATCCCCATGCTCCCATCGTCATTCCCGGAGCGGCAGTAGGATGCGGTTGGTGGGCAAAACGATGAAAATAAATCCTACTAAGTCCCCGGGTGAACATATAATCACCTAGTGACTTTAGAGCATATGGATACAACAGCCATTTGTCTGCATCTGGTTCAGAAGTAAAAGCCTCAGCACCAACAATCTTTCCACCAAGCGTATGTGTTATTGAAGCCACTTGTTTAACGGTACGGTTATATTTATAATTTGCCCAAAGCACAGTCTGGCCACACCAGAATTCTCCCATATTAATGTCAAGCTGTTGTGCCACTTGCAATTCTTCCATCATATTGCCACCGTAAGGCTCTGTATAAGTTATTATACCTTTCTCTTTACACCGTTTTTGAAAATGCGCATAGTAACGCTCAGCAAACAGATCAGCTCTGGTTCGGCGAAAGTCAAACAGGAAACGCTTCGTACTTTCCTCACTCTCAACCACCTTATTAGCTAACGCAGGCAAAAACGGATAAAGCGCATACCTATGCTTTTGTTCAAAGTAGGCAGGCATGTCGGAAGTCCAATCCTGATCGCCCGTTTCATAGCTATCTATCAGCAAGCCAATCTTAGAATGTTTGGCTACCTTCTCCATTGCAGGCATCAGCCTCTTAAACATACAATCCAAATGATAGTCTAGTGCTTCCGTACTGAATTTGTCACAATCCAATCCGGTCGATTTAGAGGGAGCTGACTTATTCTTCTGATCTTTAGCTGTTTGTCCGAAACGCATAATCAACCACTCACCAGCGGGAGCCGCCCAAGTTAAAACGCCATCCTTAAGTTGCCCTGACAATTCAAGAACCGATGACTTAGGTATCACTTCCATATTTGCCGGAATAGCCAAACAAAATGTATCTATATAATAATCAAACATATGTTTGGGAGTAGGCAACGGCATCCGGATTTGTTTTCCACCTGTTACTTTTGTTTCGCTCCATGTTATTATCTGCATAGCTTTATCCGGAGTAATCCAAGGTCCACCACTAGATGACCAGCCGGGGCAGTTGTGCATTGCAAACTCCAAGCCCAATCTCTCTGACTCTTTGAGCGTATGTAAAATAAGATCTACCCACTCATCACTAAGCGATTCTACCGGACCAATGGGAATGCCACTTCCTGCTTCAAACAATTGATAGCCTGCAATGCCATTTGCTTTCATGGCTTCAAGGTCACAGGTTATGCCATCTTTAGTAATATTACCATTCATCCAGTGCCACCACGTATAAACTCCGGAAGAGAAAGGCGGATTACGGAAAGTAGATTCGAGAAGTGTTGAAGAAGATTTAGATACCTTGTTCCTACATACTCCCATAGCAAAAGCAGGACTAACCAAACTAACGATACCCGCTGATGACAAAATTTTAAGAAAAGTACGTCGTTCCATGAATAAAAAGATTTTTAGGTGGGTTCTATTAATCATTGTTTCTACATGCAAATATAAGAGCCCAACAATGGATACATATATGGTATTCTGCCATAATGATATCCAAACCTGCAAAATACAGAATGAATACACTAATGGCCAGATTGCATACACTTTCTACCCATTAAAAGAAGAATCACAGGTACAATCATCTCTTCAGTAGCCGCTTCGTCAGATAGTGGACCGGATACCATACTGAAAGGAAGCCAACGGTAATCACAGTAACAAATATCAATATAACGTCCGTTGCATGAACACTGACTGGATAAGCATCCACAATAAAACCACCGCCACCACCGCCCAAGGAGATAATGCCGAAACGCTGCTGAATATAGCAAAGCAGCAAACCAAGGATAATGCCGGAAAGTGCACCGAACAAAGATATAAGCCGGCCTTCAAACAAGAAGATGCGAGCGATTAACCGATCATCCGCTCCAAGATTACGTAAGGTTTCCACGTCCTCCCGCTTATCAAGAATAAGCATAGAAAGAGAACCAATCACATTGAAACAGGCTATAGCAAGGATAAACGTAAGGAACAGGTAAGATATAAACTTCTCTATCTCCATGATACGGAATACATCAGCCTGCTGCTCATAACGGTTCAAGACCACAAAATCATCACCTAAGATGCGGGAAATCTTTTTCTGTACGGCAGAGGCATCTGTATCCGATTTCAACTTCAGTTCAACAGCAGATACCTCCGTATCATAATTAAAAAGATTACGTGCAAAATCAAGAGAAGTGAGAATATAACGCGCATCATATTTTTGCTGGTTCACCACAAACACAACTCCGGGAGAAAAGAGGTAATCGCGATTAAAAGAAGCAGAAGGATTAGCCACATTCACACGTACATTCCGCTTAGGGGCATATACCTGAAGCGGATCTACGAACTGAAGACCAGTCCCCAGCTCAGAGATCAGTTCCACACCCAAAACCCCGTAATCCACTATGGAATCGTGCAAGATAAAATCCCCTGCACCGTATAGCAAACTGTCGATAGACGTCAGTAGTTCAAAATTATCTTCCACCCCTTTTATGATTGCCATAGCCTGGCGGTCTTTATACTGCACCATGGCGTTATCTTCCAGTGTCTCTGTCCAGACATCAATTTCCGGCAAAGAACGCACCTCCTGAAAAGCAGCTCCATTCGGTTCAAAGACTTTTCCCTCACGAACCATAATCTTCAGTTCCGGATCGAAAGCCGTAAAAAGACCTGCCACCATATCCTGAAAACCATTGAACACGGAGAGTGTACAGACCAACGCCAACGTAGCCAATGCCACTCCACACACCGAAATGCCGGAAATGATATTGATAGCGTTGTGTTTCTTCTTAGAGAAGAGATAGCGCCGGGCTATGTAGAAGGGAAGGTTCACTTCAACAATTCATCTATTTTCTCAAGATAATCCAGTGAGTCATCCACAAAGAACTTCAGTTCGGGGATGATACGAAGCTGATGACGTACACGAGTTCCTAACTCATAACGAACAGACTTCATGTTTTCATTGATGTTCTTAATCATCTCTTCTGCCTTTTCCGAAGGAAAGATGCTGAGATAAGCACGTGCAACACTCAGGTCAGGACTGATACGCACAGCACTGACTGATACCAATATGCCCGGCATAGATTTTGTTTGTAACAAGAAAATTTCGCTCAATTCCTTTTGAAGTAAACGACATATTTTGTTCTGTCTGGTAGTTTCCATACTATTTATTCCTTTATTTAGAGACAAAGTTACTGAAATATCTGGGTTAGTTGACAAATTATACTTTTTTTAGCACGATTATCGAGCCAATCAATTCACAATAGAATTATCTTTGCAACAACACTAATCAAAAAAACATGAAAAGACTCGTCTTCATATTGCTATTCCTGCCTCCCTTGCTTCTTTGCAGTCAGGCTAATCAGGACAGTAAACAAGATAGCCTCCGAAAAGTTGCGGATCAATATATGAAAGAGCAGCAGTATGAAAAAGCTGCCAATCTATACAAAGAATTAGGAGAAAAGATTGATGCTGACTACAAAGAAATCAGTACTCACAAAGTAAAAGATCTACGTAATACATATTCTATTGACGAATTACAACTGGCCAATAACCAGCAACAGAATCATTTGTTGTTATTAGCCCTTATCGTATTGCCTTGCCTTATCATTATCACGATTTTCGGCTTCCTTTACCTAAAAAGAAAAGCAAAAAAATTAATGCTTTCAAAACGGAAGTTACAAAAGGCAGAAAAAGCCGTGGAAAACTCAATACGCAATAAAAGCTTGTTCATATCAAATATGAGTCATGAAATCCGAACACCTCTAAACGCTTTATCCGGTTTCTCTGACGTACTTACTACTCCGGGCATTGATGAAGAAACCCGAAAACAATGCAATGACATCATCCAACTAAATTCACGCCTCTTACTGAATCTCGTAAATGATGTAGTGGACATCTCTTGCCTTGACGTAACAAACATGAAATTCAATCTCAAGCAGTGCAATGCAGTAAACTTGTGCGAAGGTATCATACAAACACTGGAAGGTATCAAACAAACACAGGCTGAAATATTCTTCAGGACAGAACTTCCTTCTTTGGAAATCGAAACTGATACACTGCGGTTACACCAGGTACTAATCAATATATTGGTCAACGCAACTAAGTTTACAAAAGAAGGAAGCATCATTCTGCAATTGGAACAGAATGAAGAAGGGATGGCTCAATTCTCCATCACAGATACCGGTTGCGGTATCCCGTCAGAAAAACAAAGCAGCATATTCGAACGTTTCGAAAGAGTAAACGAGAAATCTCAGGGAACAGGTCTCGGATTAGCTATCTGCCAGCTCATCATCAGCCGTCTTGGCGGAAGAATATGGATAGACCCGCAGTATACCGATGGTTCACGCTTCGTCTTCACACACCCATTAAAGCAGGAGGGCAGAGCATGAAGAAAATAATATTTATACTTTTGTTTATAATAGGAATACTTTTCCAGATAAGAGCAGAATCATCTATCTCAACGGACAAGCAATTCCGTGACAGCATCTTTCAGACCGTCAAATTTGAGTCAAACGATACACTCCGCTCAAAGATATTGAGAAATGCATTCCAGCAATATATGGGCAAAGATATAGCTTTAGAATTCCTGGACTCAGCTCTTGCGCTATCCAGACAAAAAGGGATACATGAAGAAGAGTTATACGTCCTTTTTGATTACTGCCGTCACTATGAATTCCGGGCTGAAGCGTCTGAGATGGAACGATGTTTTCTGAACCTGAAGGAAGCCAGCTACCGATATAAAAATTACTCACTCTATTATACCATCTGGTTATCCATCCTACAAGCCAGGTGTGCCCAGGGAGATACGGAATACGCCATTATGCAGGCCAAAGAAATGCAAAAAGAATCCATACGGATCAAGTATGACAGGGGAGTATTCGTTTCACTCATAGCCTTGGCGCAGGCACAAAATTTTGCAGAGCAATATGATGAAGCGATTGCAAGCTATAAACAAGCTTTGACTATAAATCCGAATGCCAACAATTATTCTCTCCTACTGATACACAAAAGCCTAGCTGAAATATATCTGTCGCAACAGAAATATATAGAAGCCCTCAGCGAATTAGAGCAGCAACAAAAGGTAGTGGAAAAGTTGATAAAAGAGGACACACAATCTATCAATGTACTGAAAAACATCTATTTAGAAATAGAAGTATCTTTCGGTATGGTTTATGCTAAAACCAAAGACAAAGATAATCTTAAAATGCACCTGACAATAGCAAAGAAATATTACGATAAAGAAATATATTTCAGCTACTATATTGATTACCATGCTTTATGGGGGGTATATTATAAACTTATAAAAGACTGGGACAAATGTTTCCAAGCCTTCGATCTGGCCTTATCATCCTGCCAAGGAGCAGAACCCTTTCACGAAAATAGTATCCTTAAGATGAAAGCAGAAGCTATGCTAGAAGCCGGTCGATATGAAGAAGCAGCCAATATTTATAAAACAGCAGCCCTAAAAGGAGATTCTCTCAATCAGGATATGCTGCAACGCCATGAAGAAGTATATCAGGCCAACTATAAAATCCAGAAAGCGTTATTAGACAAGGAACTACTGACCAAACAATATCGCTGGATATACGTCGGAGCCTCTGCCATCATACTGATCCTCATGCTTCTTGCCATCATACGTGCCTTTCGTATTCACCGGCAACTACGTCGTTCGGAGGAAGAAACCCGGCAAGCATTAGAAACGATAGAAGCAACAGATAAAATGAAAGAGTATTTTCTGAAAAATATCACTTACGAGATCCGTATACCACTGAATACCGTCGTAGGCTTCTCTGAATTGTTGTCCACCGAGAAAAACCTTTCCGAAGAAGAAATACAGGAATACTCGGTTACCATAAAGCATAATTCTGAAAAGTTACTGGCCTTGATAAACAATATCCTTGATTTATCACGTCTTGAAGCAGGAATGATGCGATTTAACGTACAAGAATGTGATGCCGTGGAACTCTGTCGGGAAGTAAAAATGATGGTAAATATGCAAACAAAAATGGTGAATGCATACTTCCATACAGATTTAGAGATATTACCCATTCAGGCAGATAGCAGATGGTTCCTCAAAGTACTGTCATCACTATTGTGCGTACCCAAATTGTATACCGGAGATATTTGCCAAGTAGAATATACACTGACAAAAGAGGGGCAATACCTCAGAATTACTGTCACAGGAAGTCCACTTTACCATATATGGAAAGACGAACAGGAGCAACGCATCCTGCATGACATCAACAAACTTTGTCTGGAAGCATTTAAAGGAAGCTATCTGGTTTCGGAAGGAGAACAAAAAGTGGTTACAATCACCTATCCGCTGGCTTAAATATCATTTCTTACGTATAATCGTCAGTCCGTCACGCAAAGGAAGGATCACCTTTTCCACCCTCGAATCTTGTGCAATAAGGTCATTGAAAGCCTTGATGCCGATGGTTTGCAAGTCGGTGCGATGCGGTTGTTCTTCAAGCACATGTCCATCCCACAAGGTGTTATCAGCAAGGATATAACCACCATCAGACAGACGTGGCAGCACCATTTCATAATAGTCTATATACCTGCGCTTATCACCATCAATAAAAGCAAGATCAAAAGTGAGATCAAACTGTGGGACCATTTCCAAGGCATTACCTATATAAAACTTAATTTTATCTGCATAAACAGAATTTTCCAGCCAAGGGCGTGTGAAGTCCTCCTGCTCATCATTAATCTCAAACGTATACAACATTCCGTCTTCCGGCAACCCTTCGGCCATGCAAAGAGCTGAATAACCGCTATATGTACCGATTTCCAATATTCTCCGGGGACGAATCATCCTGACAAACATCTTCAGCATCCGACCCTGCAAGTGTCCTGACGCCATACGCGGATACAGCAATTTAAGGTGCGTATCCCGATAAAGAGCTTTCAGATAATCGCCTCCATCATCGATATGCTGTAAAATATATTCGTCTATGGTCATAACAATCGACAATTAACTATTGACAATTGATAATTGACAATTGACAATTAGCTGCGCTGTCACACTGCATAGTAATTGTCAACTGTCAATTGTCAATTAATCAAAGGTATCTATTCTTATTGGGCAATACACTTTCTTCTGCATACTTCAAAGCATCTCCCACTACGTTAATTTCAAGGAAAGAAGTATGTGTACCGGCTTTGCCGCTACTTAGATAACCGACCATATCAGTCTCGCACAGACGGCCTTCTTTCAGCAGACGGCGCAAAGCTGCAAAGTAATATTCTTGTCCGTTAGCAAGCTCCGGCATATAAATGGCTTCCACGCCATAAGAAAGTGCCAGATGACGCATGGTCTTTTCCTTATAACAAATAGCCAACACCGGATATTTACCACGGAATGCAGCCAGATTACGGGCTGTACGTCCACTGTAACTATCAGTAATGATCGCACGTATCTTCAACTTTGAAGTAGCCTTTACTGCTTGCTTTGCGAGGAAAGCTGTCACATCATTGCTGTTTTCATCCAACGGAATTCGGATATCATTATCAGCCAATTTATCTTTTTCTGCCTGTGCGGCAACCTTTGTCATGGTTTTCACAGCATCCAACGGATATTTACCATAAGCTGTTTCACCGCTCAGCATCAAAGCATCCGTACGGTAATAGATAGCATTTGCAATGTCCGTTACCTCTGCACGGGTAGGACGCGGATTCGTAATCATCGTATGAAGCATCTGAGTAGCCACAATTACCGGCTTCTTAGCCAGAATACATTTACGGATGAGCACACGCTGGATACCGGGAATACGTTCTTGCGGAACTTCAATGCCCAAGTCACCGCGAGCTACCATCACACCGTCAGCTACTTCCAGAATTTCATCGATGTTATCAACGCCTTCCTGATTTTCTATCTTGGCAACAATCCTGATATCGCTGTTATGGGCATCCAGTATTTCCTTTATATCCAGAACATCCTGTTTATTACGTACAAAAGAGTGAGCAATAAAATCAATATCTTTCTCAATGGCATACAGGATATTTGTACGGTCCTTCTCCGTCAGAGAAGGAAGATTGATACGTACACCCGGTACATTTACACTCTTACGACTTCCCAGAGTAGCATCATTTTGTATCTCACACACCAGATAATCATCCGTCTTTTCCACAACGACCATTTCCAGATCGCCATCATCTATAAGAATATGTATGCCGACAGCCACATCGTGCACAAAGTTCGGATAAGAGACAGAAATACATTCGCGCGTAGTGTCCAAATCGGGATTACCTACTACTTTTACCTTATCCCCTACTTTATACGGAATAGGTTCAGCACAGATGGTAGTGCGCACCTCCGGTCCCTTAGTATCCATCAGGATAGCTATGCGATTAGATACCGCACGCACATTATTTATCAACATCTCCGAGCCTTCGCGGCCGAGATGTGCCGTGTTCATACGCACCACATTCATACCGGCTTCAAACAAGCCTTTTATAAAATCAACGTCGCAGCGTTTATCAGAAATGGTTGCAACGATCTTAGTCTGTTTTAATAACATAATCTTATACCTATTTATTTAATCATTTATCACTTATCAACGCTTCCAGTGCCAGGCGGTAGGAGTTCAACCCGAAACCGCAGATAACGCCTTTGCAGGCGCAAGCTATCATAGATACATGACGGAAAGCCTCACGAGCATGCACATTAGAAATATGTACCTCGATAACCGGAGAAGTAACCGAACGGATAGCATCCTGCAGGGCGATAGAGGTATGCGTGTAGGCACCCGCATTCAGGATAATCCCATCTACATCAAAACCGGTTTGCTGAATCTTATCTATCAGCTCTCCTTCAATGTTCGACTGAAAGTAGTCTATCTGTATATCAGTATACTTCTGACGAAGTTCGGCAAGGTAATCTTCAAAAGTAACACTGCCGTAAATGGAAGGTTCACGTTTGCCCAGCAGATTGATATTCGGGCCATTAATTATTTGTATCCTCATAACACAATTTTTTATACCTTTGTCCCGGAAGTACCTGCTCCGTACCAAGTCCGTACCAAGTCCGTACCAAGTCCAAGTGTATAGATACGGAGCGAATACGGAGCAGACACGGCTCAGATATGCCCTAAGAAATATTTAAATCGAGTTGCAAAGATAGTGCAGACCGTACGCAGAAGCAAATTTATCAGTATTCTGCTAAAGTGCAGCCTATTTTCGCGGAGCAAAGGTAGAAAAAAGAAATGAAAACAGAAGAAAAATCAACGAATAACGAGAGACAAGCGTTGATAATCAGAAAGTACCAGCAATATTTAAAGTTAGAAAAGGCTCTTTCTGCCAATACGCTTGATGCCTACCTGACCGATCTTAACAAACTGCTGTGTTTTCTGAAAACAGAAAACATCGATATGCTGGCTGTGACTCTGGATGATTTGCAACGCTTTGCTGCCGGATTACACGACATCGGTATTCATCCCCGCTCGCAAGCACGTATCCTGTCGGGAATAAAATCTTTCTTCCACTTTCTGGTCATGGCAGACTATCGAGAAGATGATCCCAGCGAACTACTCGAAGGTCCTAAAATCGGATTCAAACTACCCGAAGTGCTTACCGTCGAAGAAATAGATACTATTATCTCCACCGTAGACATGAGCAAGAAGGAAGGACAACGCAACCGTGCCATCCTGGAAACCCTATACAGCTGCGGATTGCGTGTCTCGGAACTTTGTAACCTGAAGTTATCCGAGCTCTACTTTGACGAGGGTTTTATCAAGGTAGAAGGAAAAGGCAGCAAACAGCGTTTAGTCCCTATTTCTCCCCGTGCCATCAAAGAAATAAAATACTGGCTGCTCGACCGCAATCTTGGTAAAATAAAGAAAGGATTTGAAGATTACGTTTTTCTTGCCCGATGGGGAAATAGCATTTCCCGCATCATGGTTTTTCACCTGATTAAAGAGCTGGCAGAGAAATCCGATTGTGTTATTGTAGGGCGATGTGCCGATTATATTTTGAAGGAAAAAACTCCGTTCCGTATTTTCGTCTATGCGGATGCAGAGAGCAAACTGAAACGCTGCCGGGAACGAAGCCCGGAGGATGAAAGCTTATCCGATTCCAAGATAAGAAGAAATATACGCTCTATCGATAAAGGAAGGGCAAGATATTACAACTATTTCAGCCGACAAAAATGGGGAGCACGTGAAAACTACGATCTGCTTATCAATACATCAGGTAAAGATGTCAAGCAGGTTTCCGAAGCGGTTGCCGATTATCTGAAGAGATATCTGTTTGAATGACGGATAATTCAGCTGCGCGGGGTGAAATTATGCAGAATAATTGGGAATCAAAGGGGATTGGTACTGTTCCGTGAAAGCCGCGTGCTGCATAAGGCGTATATTGCCGTGGACGAAAGAGGCACAAAAGCCGGTGCAGCGACTGCTGTGGAAACGGTATATACCGCCCTTGAGGAGGGTGTTTATAAAGTGACGCTTGACCGTTCGTTTGTCTATGCCATTATAGACGACGCAATCGGGCTGCCGTTATTTATCGGCACAGTCACGGACATTGGGAAATAATGTTAGTTTAAAAGCAACCTGAAAGCAGGGGAGGCCAAAGATGTGAAACGGAAAGCAATATCGGTGATTCTTACGGTTCTGTTGCTCAGTTCCGTATTTATTCAGTCGACTCATGCCAACTCCGCTCAGCGTCACTGGAGCGGAACAGACAGCACAGGCGCACTTGTAAAAGACAAGAACTGTCCGCTTGTGGTAGATAAGGAGCTTCTGACCTTTGATGTGCAGGAGTTCCCGAATAATTACTACAACAGTACCGAAGAATTCCTCGCCT
>ERZ780149.96-NODE-96-length-109289-cov-24.649001_pt1 | contig 109289 bp, 74 predicted proteins | sample MGYA00511367_ERZ780149 | MGnify/ENA primary metagenome ERZ780149 (study PRJEB29588, sample SAMEA2153852) | human gut metagenome | biome: human gut; feature: human-associated habitat; material: faeces | place: Denmark | collected 2008/2010 ... | reverse complement strand
CTGTTTTTTGTAAAGAAGATAATTGGGAGAAATCACCGTTTTTGAGATGAGATTTGGTGATGTTGGTCTATGTTGCGGCTTTTGCCTTGTTCGATTACGATTATATGAGAAAATCGGCGTTTAGTCAACAAAAATGTGAAACTATTTTCATATTTTCATAAAATTTAATTAGAATCGTCGCTTTTGGCTTTGGATACCGATAAAAACCGTCTATTTATTGATATATTTATAAAAATATTTTTGTATAGAATATGGACAAGGATATTTTTTAATGTTACTATATATACAAAAGTAACGATATTTGTATATATGTGTCGTTATTTGAAAGAACGCAAAAGCAAGATTTTCGTTTTTCTTTCTGCTCTGCAACACAAGTGGGCTATGCCCGATTAATATAGGAGAATTATATGAGAGACTTAAAGCACCTGCTTTACTTTGAGAACCTTTTGACGGAAGCCAACAACGAGCTCGTCAAAAAAGCGGTTCAAGAAGACGGCAAACTTGCACTCGGATACACTTGCTATCACGTACCCGAAGTGTTGCTCAATCTCGACAACTGCGTAAGCGTAAGACTGCGCGCGCCTCGTACCGGATCGGTGGATATCGCAACGTACTATTTGAGTCCGTTCATTTGCGGATACGCCAAGGCGTTGCTCGAAAGGGGCATAGAGGGCGGTTACGGATTTTTGTCCGCGTTGTTCTCGGGAGAAACGTGCAGTGAGATGAACCGCACCATCGAGCATTTCGAGCTTTTGCAACTCGTTGACAACGACAAGTTCTTCGTGAGCATTTTCGATATGCCGTTCAAGACCAACCAACATTGTCTTGACAGTTACGTCAATCAAATGCGCCTCAAAGTGCTTGACAAGCTCAAAGACGTTTACGGTGTGGACACTTCCGACGAAGCGATGCGCAAGGCGGTTGAGCTCCACAACAGAGTGTGCAGAGCGATTACGCAAATCGGCGAATTCCGTAAGGAAGAAAATCCGCGTATTACGGGATATGAATTCCACGTGCTTTGCGTGGCAAGCTATTGCTGTCCCAAGTATCTCATCGTAGACAAGCTCGAAGAGACGCTCGAAGAGCTCAAAACGCGTGAGCCTGACCAAAAGAAATTTTATAGAGCGAGAATCGTGCTCATGGGCAGTGAAATGGACGATCCCGACTTCACCAAATTGTTTGAAGACAGCGGGGCGTTCGTGTGCGCGGACAGATATTGCTTCGGTTCGTTCCCCGGCAGAGAAGAGATTATCCTCAACGACGACGAGGACGTGCTTACGCAAATTTGCCGTCACTACATGAAGACGTGCCAATGCCCGAGATATATGGAACACGAAAAGGTTGAGGACAGACGTCAGTTCGTAAAACACCTCGTTGACGAATTCCACGCCGACGGCGTCGTGTACGAACAGCTCAAATTCTGCGAATACTGGGGCTACGAGCGCGCGCTCGCGTCGTACATTATGACCAACGAGTTCGGCATTCCGTCCATAGCGATAGACCGTCAATACACGGCAAACGCGTCGGGACAATTGCGTACACGTATTCAGGCTTTCGTCGAAAGTCTTGAAATCAAACATATTCAAAAAGCCAAAAAGGCGAAGGAGTGACCTATGGCAAAGAAAAAATACGGCGGTTACAAAAATCTGCACCAAGACAAAACGGGCTTGCTCAAGCATCGTGAATGGCGCGGTTTCAAGGACACTCTCGTCGACTACTGGCGTTGGCTCGTCACTTGGAAAGATATGGTCGTTATGGTCCTCAAAAACCCGATTGCCGTGGTCAAGGGACTTTGGCGTTATCGTTGGATGGCAACGTATCTTTCGACGCCCGCGTTTGTCGATCGTCACACGGAAGGTTTGCGCGGACCGCAACTTCTTATGACGCACCTTCACTTCAATATGATAGTCAAACACGCGACGGGACTTATTCTCACGGCGTTCGAGGCGGACGAAAAGATGTTCCCGAGGAACAAAAAGAGCAAAAAACTCGTCTGCATCGACGAGCTTATCCCCGTCGAGTTTATCGCAGGTTTCCCCAACCTCAAAGCGTACCCGATGCAAACTATGCCGATTTTCCTTTCGAGTATGGTGGACCAACTCATAGTACCGCCTTATCTCGACGCAATCGAGAGCTTCGGCGTGCCTGCGGACGTATGTCCGCTCCCGAGTGCGGAGGCAGGCGTTTGCGTGGAGGACGATTATCCCAAACTCGGCAAGTGTATGATAACTTGCAATATGCCTTGCGACGGCTCGATTATGACCACGACGTTCCAAGACAGATATTTCAGACTTCCCACACACGTGTACAACGTGCCTTTGAGATACAAGGGTGAGGACGTTCAGGAATACGCCGTTGAGGAAATCAAGGAAATGATAAAATTCGTGGAAGATCAAACGGGTGAAAAGTTTGATTGGGACGCGTTTATAAAGGCTCTTGAAAGATACAATAAGCAACTCGATTACGAGATGCAAAAGTGGGAAGTAAACAAAACCAAGTATCCGCAAATGACGGGTGCTACGTTCTGGCTTTACAGACTTTACTACTATCACCTTTCGGGCGGTTTCGACAAGAGATTCCTCAAAGTCGATAAGAAAGTCAACAAGATTATGCTCAAAGCGTACGAGAAGAAAACTCCCGCAAGCAAGGAAATGCGCCATAGAGCAATCGTGTGGAGTTGCCCCGCAAACTATTATACGTCTTTTGCAAACTGGCTTGAAAACTGCTGGGGTATCAACGTCGTTATGGATATGGAAACGATGATTTCCTATCTCAAATTCCATACGGACACCCACGAGCACGCTTTGCAAGACCTCGCAAAGACCTATCAACGCGCAACTATGCGTACTCACACCAAAGGCGGTTACGCCAACGTACTCAACGAGTGCTGGCGCGTCGCGGAAGAGTACAACGTCGATACCATCATTATGTACGACCAAATCTCTTGCAAGGGTATGGACGGACTCGTGGGTATCTTCGACGAGCAAGCGCGCGAGAGAGGATACAATTTCATTTGGGTGCAACAAGACCTTATGGACAGCAGAACGATATCCAGACGCGATATGCGTGAGCAAGTCAATAAGTATATGACTACGGTTTTGCAAGAAAAACCGCTCGACGAAAGCCTCTTGGACTTCGACGACTCACAAGCGTGGTAATTTGAAAAAATAAAAGGTAGGATACTATTATGAAATATTTTGGCGGATGCGACGTAGGTTCAACCTACACAAAAGCAGTTATATTGGATGAAAACGGAAAGATGGTTGCGGACACCACCATCAAGAGCAAAATCAACGCGGCTCTCTCTGCGGACGCCGCTATGACGGAAGTAGTAAATGCTGTCCCGGACCTCAAAGGCGACGTTAAAAACCTCACCTATCTCGTAGGTACGGGTTACGGCCGTAACAAGGTCGCAACGGCAGACGAGAACATCTCCGAAATCTCTTGCCACGCTATGGGTGTGCACGTTACCGACCCCAGCGTAAAGGCAATTATAGATATCGGCGGACAAGATATCAAGGGTATCGCAATCGACACGGACGGCACGGTTAAGAACTTTGCAATGAACGACAAGTGCGCCGCGGGTACGGGCAGATTCTTCGAGGCTATGGCAAGATCTTTCGAGATGTCCCTCAGCGACTTCTCCAAGCTCTCGCTCAAGGCAAAGAACGTTATCCCCATCTCCGCACAGTGCACGGTGTTTGCAGAGTCCGAGGTTATCTCACTCGTGGGTGAGGGCAAGCCTATGGACGAGATTGCGGCGGGTATCGAGATGTCCGTTGCAAAGAGATGCTTCGTAATGGCAAAGAAAGCGGGCGCGACGGATAGCATAACGCTTACTGGTGGTTGCGCGAAGAACGACGGCTTGAAGCAAGCGATAGAGCAAGTGCTCAAAATCAAAGTAATAGACCTCAAGACCGACCCGCAACTTATGGGTGCGCTCGGCGCGGCGGAATACGCAAGACAAAAAGGCTTGGCAAAGTAAGGAGGCAAATATGATATCAACGGCATTGTCCGCACTTGGCGGAGGCGCAATAGCAGGTATAGTGCTCGGTAGCATCGCGGGATTTCTTTTGCTGTTCTTCCTCGTTACCTTTACTATCTATTGGTTCAACCTCGATATGAAATTCATATATTGGTTTTACAACAAGATGAAAAAGCACTACGACCATATGGAAAGACAGAGAAGACTGTAAGTTAAAAGCAAGGCTAATTGCCTTGCTTTTTAAATAGTATGAATTGGGCTGTTGCATAGCACCAATTTGACAAATCGTCAATCGCATATTGAATATTTTGCGATTGAGGGTTATAATATTTTCGTAAACAATCCAAAACGGAGGGGAAATTATGTTACCGTATTTTTTGTTTGTAGTGGGCATGGTCATGCTCGTGCTGTTCTTGATTGCAAGAGATAAAAAATCGTCTATGCTTGCTATAATTCTCAAGACCGTAACATCGCTGTTTTTCATCGCGACGGGACTTGCGTCTATGGTGGAAAACGGCGTTGCCAACGACCTCGGCAAGGTTGCTTTGCCGTGCGCGCTCGTCTTGATGGGACTCGTGCTCGGTATGGTGGGGGATATCACTCTCGATTTCAAGATTTACTTCAAAGGCTTGGAGGGTGAGTACGCAAATGCGGGCAAGGACAAAGACAGTATGATGTACTTCGGTATGCTCGCATTCGGCATCGGACACGTGCTTTACATCACCTCTATGGCAATACGCTTCCCCGGAGCGGAAATGAACGTGCTTTGGTCCGCGCTCGTGTCAATCGGAGTGGTTGCGGTTATGTTCGTGGTGTGCATATTCGCACTCAAAATGCAGTTTGGCAAATTCCTCGTGCCAAGCATCGTATACGCATTCTTGCTTTGCTGGTTCGTGGTGATGTCCGCAATGTACGTAAAGCCCGCAGGTGCGTCCACGTCCTCAATCGTGTTGCTCGTAGGTTCTATACTCTTCGTCGTGTCGGATATGGTGCTTTCAATGACTTATTTCAGTAAGCCTGCCGATTACGAAAAGCAAGGCGTTCTCAATCCCGAATCTCGTCTTATGATAGTCGTCAATCACGTGACGTACTATCTTGCGCAATTCTTAATTGCCTTGTCTTTGCTCTTCATCTAAAAACGACTCAAACGACAATGCAAAAATAAAATTGCAATATCGAAATGCGGATAAAACTTATTCCGCAAAAAATAAAATCAACGTAAAAAGGCAGATAAAAATTTGGTTTTATCTGCCTTTCTTTTGCTTAAAAATGACATAATTTTTGTTAAAAAATCGATGTTTTTTTTGCGGTTTTTTCGCACTTTTTTATGTCGTTTTCAATAGACTTTTATTGCGTTTTTCATCGTGCTTTTCGGGTTTCGTTTTGCGTTTTTCATTTCATAGGCTATTGTGCTTTGCGAGTATTTGATTGATTTTTGCTATTTTACGATTTCACCGTTGCGAGCGGATTGATAGATTATCCAGTATCCGCCGTCGCCCACGGGTAGCCATACGCAAGCGTTTTGCAGTTCCTTGGGCGGTTCTGCCTTTTGCGGGGAAGGAACACCGTAGCATATAAACGACGGGTCGTCTTCGTTGAATAGTACGCCGACTACGTAATATCCGTCCTTTACGTCTACGCGCACCCATTTGGAATTGGGAACGGCGTCGCAAAGCGTTTTTTCTTCGGGATAGCATACAAACATTTCGTCGATTTGCGGTTTGACGGCGTAATAAAAATTGTTGCCGTCGTACTTTGTCCACTCGCTCATAACAAGCACGTCGTCGAGGGGGTGTTCTTCTTTTTTGAACGTCCCCGCAGTGCGTTCTTTTGCCTTGTCAATGCTTTCTTTGAGGGTGTCGCGCTTGTTGCTCTCGTCGATTTTGGAAAGCGCTTTGCTCTTTGACATGCCACCTCCGAACATTGTCATCGAACTTGACCTAACCACACACCCATATTCGTCTTTTGCACAAAACGGCACTTCAAACGACGTATTGATATCGTTAAGTTTGATTTTTGCGATTTGCTCACCAACGATATATAACGTTGCGTTGCTCGGACGGAAGTCCAGATTGCAGTTGCCTTTGATATAGTCCGTTTTGCCGACCACGCTTTGAATTTTGACTATGCCCTTGTGTCCTCCGCCCGTAAGCACCACGATTTCTTTTTTGTTGTCCATATCTTCACCTCGTATAAAGGTATGATTGCGGACGTGCAAAAATGTGTGCCAATCAAAAATCGGTCGCGTGATTTTCCGTCGTTAGACAATAAAAACAACCGGACTATCGGATGGCTTCGCAGAGCAATAAAAAAGCGTCCTTTGCGGACGCTTTTCGTGTCGATTTGCGTTGTAAATCGATTCGTGTCAAATTGACCCCTATCAATGCATATACTTGTCAAGTTCTTCTTCGACGTAGGCGTATTTTTTGACTTTGGGATTTTTGACGATTTTTCCGCGGAGAACGACCATTTTGGGATTGCGCAAGTTTTCGAGGTTTTCAAGCGGGTTGCCTTCGACCACCATAAAGTCTGCGGATTTGCCTTTTTCAACGCTACCCGTGATATCGTCGATTTGCGCGATTTTAGCGTTGACCATAGTCGCGGTGTGGATTGCCATAGAGTTGCTTGCGCCGAGGTACTTGTGGAAGTACATAAGCTCACGCCACATATCGTAATGCGTTACGTACGGACAAGCGGTGTCCGTGCCGAGGCCCACGGGGATACCGTTGTCGAGGCAAGTTTTGGCGCATTGCAACATGCCCTCGAATACCACTTCGCCGTTGATACGGTGAAGTTCCGTTCCGCCGGACTTTTCGGGAGGGAAGAAGCAAAGCGGAATGACGGGTGATATCGTGAGAATATGTGCCGAGCCGTTCTTTTTGAAAAGTTCGATTTCGTGATCGGTGACGCTTCCGCCGTGTTCGATGGTGTCGACACCGCCTTCGAGCGCAACGGTTACGCCTTGCGGACTTTCAACGTGCGCCGCGACTTTGAAGCCGAGTTTGTGTGCTTCCTCACAACACGCCTTTACGATGTCGGGAGACATGCGGAGAACGCCCGGTTCGCCTTTTACTTTTGCATCGAGAATACCGCCGGTTATCATAAGTTTGATAAGGTCGGGGTTGGTTTTTGCAATTTCGTCAACAATTCTCACGCCGTCCGCGGGGTCTTTTGCCTCATATGCCAAAAGTCCCGCCATGTGTCCGTCTTTGACGGATACCGCCATGTTAGACGCAAGAATACGCGGTGCTTTGATTTTGCCCGCCGCGCCGTTGTCTCTAATTGTCGAGTCGATGTCGTCAAGTCCGCCCACCGTACGAATGGTGGTTACGCCCGACATAAGCTCGGTCTTGGCGTAAGCGGCGCACATCTTGTAGACGATATATTTTGTGAGTTTGTGGCTCATAAGTTTGTGCACGGTCTCTTTGTTTTGCTTTTTGGTGTCGCGGGGCATACCGCTTCCGGGGAGGTGTACGTGCATATTGATAAGACCGGGCAATAGATATTTGCCTTGCAAATCCACGATTTTGAGCCCTGCAAGTTTTGCCTTATCGTCGGTGATATCGGCAATTTTGCCGTTTTCAACTATGACGGATTGACCTTTGACGACGTCTTCGTCAAGTTTTCCCGTGATAATATTTGCGTTTACTATTGCATATTTATCCATAATCCGCTCCTTTTGCATAGATATTGTATTCGGTAGGAATATAATATACCCGTTTTGCCAAATTGAAAACTGTTTTTGCCTCGGCAAAACATAAAAAAACGGCGTATTTTCTTGCATAGGCGCAAATCGCGTATAAAAAATCCGCCGCCGAATTGTTTCGACAGCGGATAACGTCATTTAATCGATTATGCAAGGCGTATGCCTTTTTTCTTTCTCACCGCACGCGCGATGACTTTTACTATTTCCACGAGCGGAATAACCGTAACCGCAAGCGCAAGAGCGATGCCGTATTCCATTGCGTCGAGTTTGGCAAGCTCGAAAGCGTTGGCAAGGAAGGGCACTTCAACGACTAACGTAGTGAGAGCAAGCGATATCGCGCCCGCGCCCCAAAGCCACCAATTTTGTTTCTTAATAGCAAAGATAGAGCCGTGAAGCGAACGCATATTGAATGCATGGAAGATTTCCGCCATAGAGAGGGTGAGGAACGCCATTGACGAACCTACGTCCGCGGGAGTGTATGCCGCATTGACGTGTTGGGGCATTTGTGCTATGACGTCGCGTCCCAAGTAGAAGGAGGCAAGCGTTATTGCGGTGAGGAATACGCCTTGGTACGCTATTGCCACGCCCATACCGTTTGCGAAGATGCCGTCTTTGGAGTTTCTCGGAGGACGGCTCATAATATCCTTTTCGGGTGCTTCCATACCAAGCGAAAGTGCGGGGAAGCAGTCGGTTATGAGGTTGATCCAAAGCAGGTGCGCAGGCTTGAATATCGTGAAGCCGAGAAGCGTTGCCATAAATATGGAGAGCACTTCGGATAGGTTGGACGCAAGCAAGAATTGTATGGACTTGCGAATGTTGTCGTAAATACGCCTGCCTTCTCCCGCCGCCGAAACTATAGTTGCAAAGTTGTCGTCGGCAAGTATCATATCCGCAACGTTCTTGGTGACGTCCGTGCCCGTGATGCCCATACCGACGCCGATGTCCGCGTTCTTTATGGACGGAGCGTCGTTTACGCCGTCTCCCGTCATTGCCGTGATATAGCCTTTTGCACGCCACGCATTGACGATTCTCGTCTTGTGTTCGGGTTGAACGCGCGCGTATACGGAATATTTCTCAACGTCGTTTGCAAAGTCCTCGTCGCTAATCTTGTCGAGTTCCGCACCCGTAATCGCTTGCGAAGGATCGGTGATTATACCGAGTTGCATTGCAATCGCAACCGCCGTGTCTTTGTGGTCGCCCGTAATCATAATCGGGCGTATACCCGCTTTGCGACATTCCTCGATTGCGGGAAGCACTTCGGGACGTACGGGGTCTATCATACCTACGAGTCCTACGAAGCACATATCTTTTTCCATTGCCTCGGAAGTATAATCGTCGGGTTCTTTGGCAAGCGTTTTTTGCGCAACCGCAAGCACGCGGAGTGCTTTGTCTGCCATTGCTTTGTTCTGCGCAAGTATTTCGTCGCGCTTTTGCTCCGTCATTTCCACGACTGCGCCGTTTTCGTAAACGTGAGTGCAACGCTTTACGATTTCGTCGGGTGCGCCCTTGGTGTATTGCACGATTGCGCCTTCTCGGTCGCGGTGCACCGTCGTCATCATCTTGCGCATAGAGTCGAAGGGAATTTCACCTATACGCGGATAAAGCGTCTTTTGCACGTTTTTGTCAAGGTCGAGCGTGGATGCGTAGTTGACGAGTGCGCACTCGGTCGGTTCGCCGGTTGCCTCGCCTTTTTCAACGTCGTATTCCGCGTCCGAGCAAAGCGACATTGCGTTTGCAAGCAACTTTTTGTCGTCCCCGTAATGTTCCACGACGGTCATTTTGTTTTGTGTGAGAGTGCCCGTTTTGTCCGAGCAAATTATTTGCGTGCAACCGAGAGTCTCGACTGCGGTGAGTTTGCGGATAATAGCGTTGCGCTTGGACATATTGGTTACGCCGATTGAAAGCACTATGGTGACCACCGTCGCAAGACCTTCCGGAATTGCCGCAACGGCAAGCGATACCGCAATCATAAACGTGTTGAGAATGGTGTTTGCAGTGTCGTTCATAAGCGTTTTGTCAACCGCCGCGCGAATGAGGCTGATTGCAAAGATAACTACGCAAATGCCGATAACCATATAGGTGAGCACTTTGGAAAGTTGCGAAAGTTTTTGTTGAAGGGGAGTTTTGCCCTCTTTTGCGGTCTGCAAAGCGTTGGCAATCTTGCCCATTTCCGTGTTCATGCCGGTGCCGACTATCACGGCTTTGCCTCTGCCGTAAACGACCGTGCTGCCCATAAACACCATATTCTTCCTATCGCCGAGGGGCACGTCCGCACCGTTTGAGTCGATTGCTTCTACGGTTTTGATGACGGGGACGCTTTCACCGGTGAGGGCGGCTTCTTCCGCTTTCATACTTGCGCACTCGATAATGCGCGCGTCGGCGGGTACTGCGTCTCCCGCTTCGAGTACGATTACGTCACCCACGACCAAGTCTTCGCTCTTTACGACGACTATGCGCCCGTTGCGTATAACTTTGGACGTGGCGGCGGCTATCTTTTGAAGAGCGTCTATTGCCTTTTCCGCCTTGCTCTCTTGAAGCACGCCCAATAACGCGTTGATTACGACTACGGACATAATGATAATCACGTCGGTGGGGAACTCCTTGTTGAGTCCCGACATAACCGCGGATATTATTGCCGCGACGATGAGAATGAGCGTCATAGGCTCTATGAATTGCTTCAAAAAGCGCAAAATCATAGGCTCTTTTTTGCCCTCGGCAAGTTTGTTCTTGCCTTGCGATTGAAGTCTTGCTTCCGACTCTTCGGCGGTCAGTCCGTTTTCACAAGATTTTACGTCTGCAAAAACTTCGCCGATTGGTTGCAAATACGGTTTCATAAATACTCCTTTTAAGTATATACGTGTTATTCTATCAAAAAAGACTTACCCGAAAAACGGATAAGTCTCATCGTTCAAAATAAAACCGGAGCGATGCTCGTGTTAGCGATTTTATTACACCAGAGTGCCGATTACTCCCTTACGTTGTAAATTGATTTTATCAAATACTTTTTTTACTGTCAACGTTTTTATCGCCGTATCGGTGCGAATTTTGCAACGAGTTCGAAGCAAGGATTGCCCTCGACTATGCCGACGAGAGATAGGTCGTCGTCGTTTTTAGTATATTTGAGTGTGACGATTTGGCCGAGTTTTATCTCCGATTTGTATTCTATTTCGAGTGAGCGCAGCTCATGATTTTTTAGATACTGTGCGCCGAGCAAATCTTCCGTTTCGTCGATATACTTGCTGTTGTTCATATGCCCGTTGATATCCACTTGACTGTACGACACGGTGAAAGTCTTTTCTTGATTTTGCTCACCGAGCGCGACACCGCAAGGCAATGCGATATTCGGTTGAATATCGGGGGCGGGGACTTCCACTCCGTACGCTTCGGGGAAGACCATATGACGAGATTTTTCGTCCATAAGAAGCCATACCGCACTTGCGCGTACCAATACGTTGTCGTTTTTATCGCGCATCTCGTAGTATCGAGGGAAAAGCACTCGCATAGTCTTTCCCGCCCAACTCGTAAGCGTGATTTCGTCGTCGTAAGAGGGGAGCGACGCAACTTCCAACTTCATTCTCGCAACCACCCACAACGCACCCTTATCGAGCGTCTTTGCTCTGCCCGCGCCGAGTGCTTCGGTGTGTGCGATGGATATCTCTTGAAGCATACGCATAAGCGTAGACGGGCGCAAACTGCGGTACATGGTCACGTCGTCCGCAAGCAGTTTTCTATGTACGGTATATATCAAATCTTGTGCTTTATCCATACGATTTTGCAATATAAAACGCCGATTATGTGATTTCCGATACAATTACTTGTCGATTGCCATATCGTAAACGGTGTCTACGACTTCACCTACGGTGCGCAATTTCATCCATACTTTGTCGGGGATTTTTACGCCGTAGTCGCTTTCAAGCGTGCATACGATATAGATGTAGTTAAGCGATTCGTAACCCTTGGAATTGATTGGAGTCTCTCGTGTGATTTCTTCGTTCGCGAGGGTGGGAACGTATTGTTTTACGAGTTTCGTGAGGTTGTCTTGAATTTCTTGTTTCGTTACTTGCATATATTACTCCTTTTGTCGATTGCTCTTATTTGAGTGTCCAGCGTTTGATTTTTCCCGTTGCGGTTTTTTCGAGCGCGTGAGGCAATACACATACGTCGGCGATTTGTTGGTCGAACGATTTGGTTTTGTTGAAAGCGGATACTTTTTCTTTGACGACGTCTACGTCTATATCGCCGTCTTTGTCACCTACGAAAAGCGTTACGCAACCGTCTTTCATATTGAGCGCGATATCGTCTATGCCGAGGGCGTTGCTCAGGTCGGTTTCCCACTCGGCAAGGTATATTTTCGTGCCGTTTTCAAGCACGAGAATATCTTTTTTGCGTCCCGTTATATATAAGTTGCCTTGCTCGTCGAATTTGCCGAGGTCTCCCGAGTGGAATACTCCGTTTGAAAGCACTGCATCCGTTGCGGATTGATTTTTGTAATAGCCCTTCATTATGCACTCGGGGCATTCGATAAGTATCTCTCCGTCGTCCGCAAGCGTGATTTTATCGTCGGGACATACGGACATCGCAAACGGATTTTCTCCGCAACTTATGGCAACACCGCTCGACGTCTCGGTAAGTCCGTAGCCGAAGCGTACTTCTACGCCTTTTGCCTTGACCGCTTGCAAAACTTGTTCGTTTGCGGGGCCCGCGCCTACGAGTATCATTCTCAATCCGTCGTTGAGAGCGTCAAAGCCTACCATAAATTTGAGAATAGACGGCACGACGGATATAATCGTCGGGTTGAAGTATTTTGCGTCGAAGGGAATATAGCGTAGACCTCTTGTTATGGACACGCACGCGCCTTGCGAGAGGGGCCAGAGCATTGCGCACACAAAGCCGAACACGTGGGTGAGCGGAAGCACGCAAAGAAGGTTGTCGTTTTGATTGCAAGGGCATTTCTCTTGACCGTTCCAAGCGCTTGCACACAAAGATTTTGAGGTGAGAACCACCGCTTTGGACGAGTCCGTCGTGCCCGACGTGAAGAAGAGAATATCTCCCTCGCCGTCCGCTTTTTTGACGGTTTGCGGACAAGGTTTGAGTGCGTTTTTATAAGGCGCGGTGATATCGTCGGTGAAAAGCGTTTCAACGTCCGTTGCAAGCACGCATTTTTGAAGGGTAACGGCGTCCGACGATGCGTCGAGAAGCACGGTTTGCTTGCCCGCAATCACGCACGCGAACATGTCTATAATCCACTTCGCCGACGGGACTTGAAGTATGCCGACGCAGTTTTCTTTGAGGTTTTTCGCTTCTTGCGCACGACGACATACGTCGGCGTAAAGTTCTGCGTACGTAATATTGCAAACAGTGCCGTTATTATCGTAGCGCAATGCGACGTTTTCGCCGTATTTTTCTGCACAGTGACTCAAAAGTTGTTTGAAAGACTCAAATTTCATATTCACCTCGCTTGTCGAGTATATTATATCACGCCTATGTCGCAATGTGAATAGTAAATTCACAAATAAATAAAAAAATATCGATATTTTTCGTTAAATTTCGTTAAACTATTTACATTAAAGAAAATAGTGGTATAATATGGTTAAACAAATTGTAAGTTTGTCACTTGCAAAATCTAAGGAGATTATTATGGCAAAGAACGAAAAGATTTGTATCATCGGCGCAGGTCCTGCGGGATTGAGCGCGGCAGTACATCTTGAGAAGAATGGCTACACCGATTACGCTATTCTCGAAAGAGAAGATCACGTCGGCGGCAAATGCCATTCCCCGTATCACGATGGAAAGAGATTTGAAATGGGCGCAATTATGGGTTGCCCGACGTACTATGCTGTTCACGAGCTTGAATTGTTTGGCGGTGTAGATCACAACGGCCCGAAGCTCGAACGCGCGTATCGCAGAAAAAACGGCAAACCGTACGATCCGTTCAACCCCAAGAAAAATCCGTTCCTCATTCCTCACCTTTTGAGAGTCAAATCCCAAGTCAAAAAACTCGGCACGCTTCTCGCAACCAAATACAAGGGATATCAATACACCGGCCATAAGGGTGTTGCAGAGGGCAAATACGACGGATACGACCCCGTAACGGGCGAACACGTAGTGGGTGAGAACCCCAACCTCAAAGACCTCTCGATGAACTTCACAGATTTCTGCAAACTCAACAAGGTTGAACTTGCACAAGAGATTTGGATCGGACCTTACACCGCATTCGGTTACGGCTTCTTCGATGAGATTCCTGCGGCATACGTCGTCAAATATCTTGACTTTGCAACCGCAATGTACTTTGTCAACAAAGATTTGTGGACGTGGAAAGACGGCACGCAAAGCATTTACGAAGCAGTCAATGCAAAACTTCAACATCCTGCACGCCTCAACGTCAACATCACCAAAGTAACTCGTGAAAACGGCAAGGTCCAAGTCTATATCGGCGAGGATATGGAAGAGTACGATAAGATCATCGTCACTGCGCCTCTTCAATATTTGCCCAACTATTTCGACGCGACCGAGCAAGAGAAAGCACTTTTCTCCAAAATCGATTACGAGCGTTACGACGTCACCGCAATCACTTGCAAGAAAGGCACATATTATCCCGATATGTCCGGTTACCTCTTCGACAACATGGTCCCCGAGAGAATCGGTCACCTCATGGTATTCTATCACAGATGGAAGAACGAGCCCAACCAAGTCCTCACAACTTACGTCTTGCGTAACCACAAGGGCAAGGAACTCAAATCTTACGACGAAGCAAAGAAGATGGCTTGGGACGATATGAAACTTTGCGGTATCGATATAGACAAATGCGTCTACGAGAGAAAGTGGTATTATTTCCCGCATGTCTTTGAAAAAGACTACGCCGACGGTTGGTACGACAAAGTCGAAGCAATGCAAGGCAATCTCAACACCTACTATGCAGGTGAGATTATGAGCTTTGGCGATATGGAAGAGACTGTTCAATATTCCAAAGACTTGGTAGCGCGTTTCTTTTAAGGTCACCAATTAACGCCTAACTTTGTCAACAGCCCCTCGTCCCAAAATCACGTACGCCTTGTACGTTGGGTTTTGGAACAAGGGGCTGTTTTCGCGTTATGCATTTAATTGGTGACCTTAAAAATAAAGAACGGACAGATAGCGAATAACTTCGTCAGAGCCACGCCTCGACAACTCATTTACGATTAGTAAATTAGGGTTGCCGAGAGCGTGGCTCTTTCTTGTTCTTCATCTATTTGACAGCCTTAAAAGCAAACGCGCGGTGGGGCGTATATTTTATAAACAAAAACGCTCGCATTTTTGCGAGCGTTTAACGGAATTTTCCGAATTTTTATAATTTTTTACTATAATTTCTTTTTTATTTCCCAAACTCTTACTTAATCTCTGCTTTTTGGGCGTTGCTGAGGCGGATAAGTTGGTTGTCAACCGCAAGTTTGTCGATGAGGTTGTGCATTGCCTTGTCAAGCGCTTCGTCTTTGCGGTAGTCTGCCTCGAATATCCAATCCACGCGCTCGTGCTTGAGAAGGGGTTGCACCTTGTCTTTTTGTCCTTGTTGATAGAGAGCAATGGAGTGTCCGCCCGAGAGCTTGACCAGTTTCATACAAGGCACGTCCGTAAGTCCGTCGCCGATGTAAATCATATTGTTGAAATATACGCGTCTTTCGTTTTCGGGTTTGGAGGCGTTGACGTCGACGTTGTTGCTGATGTCCAAAACGCCTTTGTTTATGCGGTAGACGAATTGTGTTTTGTTGGTGTAGTTGACCGCCATTTTTGCCCAGACCGCCTTGCCGTCTTGATACAAAAATTCGCTTGCAAATATCTTTTTGAAGTGCTTTGCGATGCTCGAACCGTCGATAATCTCTTTTAGACCGGAAGAAAGCACGTAATGCTCAACCTCGACGCCTGCTTGTCTGCCGTATTCGTTGATGCGCTCAAACCAATCCTCGACGCCGGGGAGATATTCGATATGCTTTCCGCACTCCGTCAAGTCTTCGCGAGAGAAGGGCTTGCCAATGCGCTCGGATTGTTTGATCATACAATACATATATGTAAGCACGCTATCCATTTGTTGTTCGGACGCAACTTCCGCCGTTTTGTCCCAAAACTCATCGGGTTGCATGCCGAGGCTCGGAATAAAAGTGTACTCTTGCATATCTCGCGTGCAAAGAGTTTTGTCAAAGTCGTACATTATCGCGATAATAGGTTTGTTCATAATCCACCTTTTCAATACGAAACGTGTATTTTTATCAAACTATATTTTAGCAGTTCGATGCGATATTGTCAATAGACGCTCAATAGGGCGTGCTTTTAGCGGTAAAAAAGGTGGCTTTTGAGATAATTGTGTGCCAAAATGCAAAATTTTCTATTGTTATGCGTGCGCGCGTATGTTAATATGATAGGGATAAATCAAATTTTTGCGAGGTATCACGTGAAAAAGAACAAGGAAAACACCGTGGCTTTGAATCCCATAAGCCCCGAGGACAAAGTTCCGCTCAAAGAAAAACTCGCCTACGGCATAGGCGGTTTGATGGACGGCGGCGGCGTAAGTATGATGAATTGCGTTATGCTTGCGTATATGGTATTCAACGGCGTAAGCGCGGGCTTGGCATCGACCATTATGATGATTGCCAAAATCTGGGACGCTATAACCGACCCGTTTATGGGCTTTATCTCCGACAATACGCGCGGAAAATACGGCAGACGCAAACCTTATATGTTTTGGGGCGGTATATCCCTGCTTTTGTGTATATTCCTCGTTTTCCTCCCCGTAAGAAATTGGGGAATGTCCGTAGGCGGATTTACCGCATACATAATCGTAATGTATCTGTTGTGGAACACCTGTTCCACGGTTACGCAGGTGCCTTACTGCTCTATGGCAAGCGATATAACTCCGTCGTTCAGAGAGCGTAACAATGCAAACACGGTAAAACTCGTATTTACTGCCGCCGCTTCGGGCATCGGATACGCGTTGCCGCTTCTTTTCATCGAAGCACTTAAAACAAATAAAGAAAAATGGCTGTTTATGCCCAAAATCGACGACGTGCAATTCTGGTTGTTGATGAGTATAATTTTCGGCGTGCTTTTTGGCGGCGGGTTGATTATTTGCGGTATCTTCGTAAAAGAGCGTATCAATCCAAAGACTCCCAAACAAAAGTTCAACGCAAAGCAGTTTTTCAACAGTTACGCACAACCGTATAAAAACCGTTCGTATCGTTGGCATATCGCAATGTACGTCAGCGCGTTTGCGTGTATGGATATGATAAGTGCCCTTGCCGTTATGTACGCAACGGACGTATGGCGCGGTACGAAACTTTTGGGGCATGGACATGTCATCGCTCTTTATCATCGCACCCATGATGGTGGCGGCGGTTGTTATGTTCCCTCTTGCTCGTATAATGATGGACAAAAAGAGCAAGCAATTTGCTTTCCGTATGGGGCTTCCGTTCTATATCGGAGGCGGAATTATGCTTGCGGTTATGGACCCGAGTTGGGCGCCCGCATGGCTCGTTCCCGTCGTTGCGCTCATAATGGGCTTGGGCTTCGGCGGTGCGCAAATGATGCCGTGGATTATATTCCCCGATACGGTTGACGTCGGAGAAATGGCAACGGGCGCAAGACAAACTGGCACATACAGCGGTATGATGACTCTTGCAAGAAAAGTCGGCGGCGGACTTGCAATCGGTGTGTCGGGTTGGATTCTCGAGTGGTGCGGATACAATTCTACGCTTCCGGCAGACCAACTTCAACCTCAGAGCGCATTGACCGCAACAAGACTCGTTCTCGGAATTTCCGTTGCGGTATTGATTGCATTCGCATTGTTTGCGTCCTTCAAATATAAGGTCAACAGCCAAAAACTCACCCGCATAAGATACTTCATCGAGGCAAGAAAATCGGGCAAGCAACTCACCGACGAAGAGAGTAAAGAAAGAGAGGCGCTTGTTGCGGAATTGTACGGCAAAGTCAATCCCGAGGACGTCGTGGAAATCGTCGTTTCGGACGATGGAAACGGTGAGATTTTGAGCGAAGGCACGGAAGGCGCACTCGATGAAGCGGCAGAACTCAATGAGCAAGCGCAACTTGAAGAAGTGCAAAAAAACGAGTTTAAAGACGTCAAAAACGACCAATCAACCATCGATTGTGAGGAAAGCAAGTAATATGTCGGCGGTATTTGAAAAGCGTGACGGCAGAGAAGTCATAATAAAAAAAGCGGGGCAACCGCTGCGCATTTTGCAACTTACGGATATCCATATCGGCGGAAGCGTATCTACGCGCAAGAAAGACAAACTTGCGCTTGACGCCGTACGCAAAATCGTAAAGAACGCAAAGCCCGACTTCGTCGTCGTAACGGGGGATATGGTGTACCCCATGCCGTGGCTTTTGCAAGGCTCGTGCAACAACCTCAAAGCAAGCAAAATGTTTGCGTCCGTTATGGAAGACCTCGGCGTCGAGTGGACGGTGGTGTTCGGCAATCACGATAGTGAGGTGTGGGCAAAGTGCGACAAGTCGGCACTTGCCGACTTTTACGCGTCTATGCCTCATTGCCACTTTCAAAGAGGCGAGGATAAGATTACGGGCATAGGCAACTATTGTATACCCGTACTCAACGAGGACGGAACTATAAATGTCGCACTTATGTTTGTTGATAGCAACGCCTATCTTACGTGGAACTTTTTCAGCGGTTTCGACACTATTCACGACGACCAAATCGAGTGGTATAAAAACACTATAACCGACTTGTCGAAAGGCAGAGATTTAGTGCCGTCGCTCGCGTTTTTTCACATCCCGCCCAAAGAATTCAAAGAGGGCTGGGAAAAGTGCTATCTCGGCTCGCGAGAAGCAACCTATCATTGCGGATTCGTGCAAGAAAAGGACAACTATTTCGGCTATCCCAAGACCGTCGAGGGCAAGTTCTTCCCGCAAATGGTTGAGTTTGGAAGTTGCAAGGGTATGTTTATGGGGCACGACCACCTCAATACGCTTTCGATAACGTACAAGGGTATACGCCTCACTTACGGTATGAGCATAGACTACAACGCCTACAAGGGCATAGAAAAGCGTTTTACGCAAAGGGGCGGAACGATTGTCGAGATAGGAGACGAAGCCTCGTTTGACGTAAAAATGTTGCCTTTGACCTCTTGCGTTTGACAGGAAAAATACGGTAGCAATAATTGGATAAAAGATAACAAGATAATCACATAAATTGGGAGTTGCGATGAATACAAATTTGAGAATAGATCTCGATTTCGACTGGGTATTGACGCGCATAAGCGACTCAAAGCACCCCGCCGACGTGCTTGCGGACAAGTTTGCCAAGGGTAAAATTACGCTCGTTGAAAAGTCGTGCTTGCATTTGGTGCTTTCCGTCGATGAAGACGATATCGACAAAACCAAAGATAAAATTTGCGCTTACGTCGCTCAAAAATACGGAAAAAGCGACGGAACCCGACTTATTTTCTCCGTCGAGGGTGAAAACGACTTGGGTGCGGATAATACTCTCGACACGAAAGAGAATGCGAAAAATAACGACGGAAACGGCAAAACTGCGGACAATTCCGTACAATCCGACGCAAAATCCGACCAAAAGTCAAGCGAAACGTCCATTGAAGATACGCTTGACGCGGTAAACGCGCTCGTCGGAGCAAAAGAGTTCAAGGACCTCGTGCGTGAAGTCGTGCTCGTCGCGCCCGAAATCAATAAGACGAAGTCGCAAGACGTTTTTATGGCGCAAAGCTATCTGTTCTCTCTCGGCGACGGGGGCGGGCTTACTACGTATCTCGGAGTTTTGGCAAAGATTGTTTCTTCGCTTAATCTTGCAAACGTCTCCAAGGACACTCCTGTCCAAGAAATCAAACTCGACCTTACAGACAAGCCCAAAGACGATTTGCAAAAAGCAAGCGACGAGATTGCCAAGTACGACGATGACGACGACTTCGCACGCGTGATTTGCATAGATATCAGCAAGTGGATTGACAAGTCGGACAACGAAGACTTCCGCAATTTCCTCAAAGACGTGCAAAAGAACACTCAAAGACATATATTCGTGTTCAGAGTGCCGTTCGTTGACAAAGACGTTCTCGGAAGGATAGAGACTACTCTCAACGATTTGACTTATGTCAAGACGGTGTCTTTTCCGCCTTTCGACAACGCACAAACGAAGGAAATCGCAAGACGCGACTTTGCTCGCTACGAAATGAGGCTTACGGACGGGGCGTGGAAGTGTTTCTTGCAACGCATTGCCGAAGAGAAGTCGGACGGCAAGTTCTACGGGCTCAACACCGTAAAGAAAGTCGTAAAAGAACTCGTGTACATAAAGCATTTGGCATCGGCAAGCGGTGCTAAGGACGCTGCGATTATCGATGCAGTCGACGCAAAGAAGATTTGCTCGAACAAGGAAAACGACGCAGAGGGAATGAAACAACTCGACAAACTCGTCGGTTGCGAGAAAATCAAGGCACAAATCGAGGAAATTCTTGCGCAAATCGCGCTTTCCAAGACCGAAAACGGCCCCGACAGACCTTGCTTGCATATGCGCTTTGTCGGTGCACCCGGTACTGGTAAAACCACCGTCGCAAGAATTCTCGGCAAAATCCTCAAAGAAAAGGGCGTGCTTCGCATAGGCAACCTTTACGAATACAAAGGCAGAGATTTTTGCGGTCAGTATATAGGCGAAACCGCACCCAAAACGTCGGGAATGTGCCGTGACGCATACGGTTCGGTGCTGTTTATCGACGAGGCGTATTCGCTGTATCGAGGGGACGGCAATTCCAGAGACTACGGCGTAGAGGCAATCGACACGCTCATTTCCGAGATGGAAAACCACAAAGACGATCTCGTCGTAATTATGGCGGGCTACACCGATGATATGGAAAAGCTTATGGAAGCCAACCGCGGTCTAAAAAGCAGAATGCCTTATACGATAGAGTTTCCCAACTTTACGCGCGAGCAACTTTTTGAGATATACGTGTCTATGGCGGAGGGCAAGTTCAAAGTGTCGGACGACCTTCGCGCCACCGCAAAAGAATATTTCTTGAATCTGTCGGACGACGTGTTTTCGTCGGAGAAGTTCAGCAACGCGCGTTTTGTGCGCAATCTCTTTGAGAGAACGTGGGCAAAAGCGGCTATGAGATGTCAACTCGAAGGCAAAAAGGCTGTTACGCTCCGCGCTTGCGACTTTACCAACGCCGCAAACGAAAAGGACTTCGCTTTCCGTCCCGAAAAGAGAATAAAACTCGGATTTTAATTTGTATGGCAAACAAAACGACTTTCAAACAAAAGAAACTCGCAAAGACGGTTTTCGGACTGCTTTGCGACGTCCTTGACGAAAACGACGTCAAATACACCAAACAAAAAGGCATATATGGGCTCAATTGCTCGTTGCAAGGCGACGATTTGCCCGTGCATCTCGACGTTGTGGTTGACATCGCTCTCTCCGACGTACTTGTGATGTCCGTTTTGCCGTTTTCAATACCCAAAGAGAGAAGAGACACTATTGCGGTTGCGGTGTGCGAGGTCAACACCTACGTATCCGACGGCTGCTTCGATTTTCAATGGCAAACGGGTGAGATTACGTTTAGAATATCCGCAAATTTTTCAAATAGCATAGTGGGCAAAGAGTTGCTCGATTACCTCGTAAGAGCAACGCTCACTACCGTTGACGAATTCAACGAAAAGTTTTTGTTTTTGTCCAAGAGCGAATTGTCGGCGGAACAAATAGTCGCATACTTGCGTTGAGGTGGGGTTATGGACGATATCAAACGAAAAATCGCAACCAACGTATACAACTCCATAGTTTCACACCTTCAAGGCAAAGGATATGCACTTGAAAGAGAAGATGATAATCTCACGGCTTATTTTCAAGTGGAAACACGCGTGTTGCCAATCACGCTTGCAGTGACGGTCAACGCCGACAAACAGTCGCTTATGCTTATCGCAACGTCCGATATAACTTTCCCGAAAGACAAACTTGCGGACGCGGCAATCGCCACTTGTGTGACAAACTGCCAACTCGTTGACGGCGGATTCGAATTTGATTATGCCACGGGCAAACTCGTATTTAGGGTATCGTCGAGCTTCAAGGGGTGCGTGATATCAACGGACGTTTTCGACTATCTTTTCAGACGCGCGTATAACGCAAGCCTCACTTATTGCACGGAACTTGCCAAGCTCGCAAAAGGTGAAATAGACCTCGGCGCGTACGTGTATTACACGGAAGAGTTGTAAGATATGCATCTAAAAAAAGAAGAATTGTCTTGAGGGAGAGAAAAAGACGTAACGCTCATAAAAGACGTCGTCACTTTGAAGAAAGGAATAAATTGATTTATATAAAGAGAATTATTATATAATAAGAGATATAAGCGAAAAGAAAGATAAAAAGGGAAACGGGATTAATATGGTTTTCGACCGTTAATTTCATTTAATAAAACTCGCTGTAAAACTTAAAAATCAAGATGAAAAATTTTTTTGCGACTTGTACACGGCAGGTCGCATTTTTTTAATAAAAGTCGGTTTTGCGAGAGTGCCAAAGACTGCTAGCAGTCAAAACAAAGTGCAAATCTCCGCAATTATAGGTTGCAAAAAGTTACAAATATGGCAAACAAAATTGATGTTGATTGCAAGATTTGTCGAAAATGTCAAATTTTTTGAAAAAATCCTTATGCAAAAATTTTTATTTTTATACATTTTTAAGGAAATTATGCATAAAATTTAACAAATTTTATATCAAAAGCGCCGTCAACCACGGGTTGCCTCGGTCGCGAAATTATGGCAAAAAATCCCGAATTTCGAAGAGGCATATATATTATAACATATATATAGTAATAAACATATCCATATCTATATTGTAATGCGGTGATATAGGGCGATTGCGGTGTGTGAGCGGGGTGAAAAAGGGCGGAAACACAAATTATGCATAAAAATAAAAATTTTCAAAATTGCAAAAAAAATTGTTTACAGATTGGCAATCTGCACTTATAATATGAACAACACAAGAGATTGAAATTTTGTGGAAATCTATGTACTATACATCAAATGCTTGATTAAAAGCAAGCGAAATCGCAAAAAAGTTTTTACAATTTTGCGAAACAAAAATCAGCAACAACTTACAACACTACAAAACAAAAACATAAAATGGAGGTAGCAACAATGAAGCAAAGAAAGATAATTGCGATTTTGGCAATGGTTTTGGTTCTTGTATTGGCAATCGGCTTGTTCGCGGCTTGCAATAAAGAAACAAACGATACTATTGTCATCGGCAGTACAACCGAACTTAGCGGCGATTTCCGTTGGCCCGGTTTGGGAACCGGTACGGCAGGTGCGTCGGATCAAGATATCAATAAGCTTACGTCGGGATATTCCACGATGGATTCCGACCGTTACGGCAAGTACGTGTGGAACCAAACTTCGGTTAAATCTCACACTGAAGCAGAAACAGCGGACGGAACCTATCTTATCACTATTGAAATCAACCAAGGTTTGACGATGAGCAACGGTGAAGAAGTCAAGGCGGCAAACTATCTTGCATACATCCTTGCAATGAGCACAGATGTTGGTAAGGAAGGCGTCAACAACAACACGGCAGGACAAAGTTATGTCGGATATAACGACTTTACAAAATACGTCGGAACGGAAGGCACCGGTACTAAAGAATTCAAAGGTGTAAGACTCCTTGGCGACTACAAGTTCTCCTTGGAAGTTTCTTCCGATTATTATCCTTACTATTATGCGGATACTTACGGCGCAGTCACGCCTTATGACCTTAAGCTCGTCTTGGGCGACGGCATCAGCGTAAAGGACGACGGCAACGGCGCATATCTTGACGGTAACTGGTTTGAGAAAAAAGACGGTAAATACGTGAAAGCTGCTCACCTCAGCGATGCACGTTACGATACGTCTAAGTACGCTTATACAGGCGCATACACTGTGTCAAACTGGAACGAAACCTCAAGAGAAGCGACTTTGAAACTCAACTCCAACTTCAAAGGCACGTTTGACGGACAACTTCCGTCCATCCCGACCATCGTTTATAAGAAAGTCGTTGCGGCAACTCAAATCAACGACCTCAAGTCCGGCGGTGTAGACGTCATCATGGGTCTTACGGGCGGAGAAGAAGTCAATGCGGCACTTGCAGCGGTAAACGGCGGCGGTTTCGGTGAAACTCACTATGACAGAGCAGGTTACGGCAAACTTCAATTCGAAGGCGACTTCAGCCCCACGATGTTCAAAGAAGTAAGACAAGCAGTTGCTTATTGCTTTGACAGAACGGAATTTGCAAACACGTTCTGCGGCGGTTACGGTGCGGTTGTGTCGGCTCCTTATTCTGTAAACTTCGATGCTGCTAACACTCTTGGCAAAGGACTTACAGATGCTCTCAATGAATATGCATCTTCTCTCGAGAGCGCAAAGAAAGCTCTCGTTGCAGGCGGTTGGACTTACAACAGCAAGGGCGAGAATTTGGGTGCAAACTGGACCAAAGGCGAAGGTGTCGATTCGGTCAGATACAAAAAACTCTCCGCAAGCGAATACGGCGTTGACGGCATAAATAAAACTTACGCAGGCGTTACAAGCGAAGGCGTGAAGTACAAAACAGTAGAAGTCAACGGCGAATACTATATGCCTCTCGTAATCAACTGGATGAGCTCCGAAAACAACCCTGTTTCCGCATTGCTCACAACAAGCCTTAAAGAAGCTCAAATCACCAAAGACGCAGGTATTCTTATCACGAAGACTGAGGTGACGTTCAAAAAACTTCAAGGTGAGATTTATCGTGAAGCATCTTACGGTTACGGCGGAACTCCTACGTTCGGAATGTTCAACCTCGCAACAGGTTGGAACAGCTCGGTATACGACTATTCTTATAACTGGATTGATAACAGCAATGAGCAAATGTATAAGGATTTCTTCGGTTACAGTACAAATAAACTTTCCGATGAATACGATGCAAAATTCTCATGGTGGGATGAGGCAAACCAAGGTTTGTCCTATGACCAAGCAAAAGAAAAGAGCGGCGGCAAACTTGGCATGAACTATATCTCGTTCGCAATGGTTTACAGTGTAAACCCCGGCGATACCGCTGAATACAATAAGTGGTTCAAAGAATATATGGTAAGATGGAACGAACTTCTTCCCGATGTCCCGCTTTACAGCAACATCTACTACGATGTGTACAACAGCAACAAGCTCTCCGGACTCAAAACCGGTCCGTTCTGGGGCGCAGCAGAAGAACTTATCTATCAAAAACTTAAGTAATTGATTTTCCCTTGATGGGAAAAACGGTGCGACATAGGGCATATCGCCCTATGTCGCGTCGGTAAAAACGTTTATTATTTTTTCGTGTCGACGCGTTCTACGAGAAAAGGGATGCGATTTTTTGTTTAATTGGAATAATAAACGTTTTTACCGTGTTGACGCAAAAATAAGAGAAAAGGAGTGAGATATGGGCAAATACCTTGTAAAAAGATTCATTTACTTGTTTATAGTCTTTATTTTGCTATCGTTGTTTATGTATCTCATATACGACGCAATACCATTTGACAGAGCGAGATATCTCTCAGAACAGCAAAAGAATCAGTACATAAAGGATCCCGACGGCCCCGCAAAACTCGAGGCGCTTTATCACGAGTATAGAGTGGAACTCGGTTATGAGGATAGAGACGGCAATGAGATAAACGTTATGCAGCGTTGGCTTGCCTGGCTCGGCATTATGCCTATAGACGGCGAATTCAGGGGCGTTCTTCAAGGCGAATTCGGAAATAGTTACGGTTCGGTCGTAAAACCGGTTATGGAAGTTATCAAAGAGCCGATGAAGACTACTGTTTGGATAAACATTCTCGCAACCGTGTTGGCTCTCGGCATAACCATACCGCTCGGCATTTTCTGCGCAGTTAAAAAAGGTTCGAAAAGAGACACCTTGATTCAGGTGGGAAGCATTATCGGCTATAGTTTGCCGACGTTCATTATTGCAATTTTGTTTATCTTCTTGTTTGCAATACTTCTTCCCGTATTCCCCGTTTCGGGTATGAACACCCCCGGCAGTCCTTATACTGGAATTATGTCGATTCTCGACAGGCTCTACTATATGTGCTTGCCGCTTATCGTAATGACGTTCTGCTCGCTTGGAGGCATGACGAGATTCGTTCGCGCGTCTATGATTGAAGCTCTCAGCATGGACTGCATAAGAACTGCAAGAGCAAAAGGTCTCAAAGAAAGGACGGTCATCTATTCTCACGCATGGAGAAACGCGCTTATTCCTATCGTAACGCTCGTTATCGGATGGTTCTTGGGCATTTTCTCAGGCTCCGTTATGATAGAGCAAATGTTTGAAATCAACGGTATGGGCAGGGTTTATATCCAGGCGCTCACGTCCAACGACAACAACGTCGTGCTTACGTTGCAGATGTTCTACGTGTTCATCGCCCTTATCGGAAATCTAATCATCGATATACTTTACGGTATCATCGACCCGCGTATCCGCGTCAATAAATAGGAGGTAATTATGGATAATAATATGGATAATAACAAGTTGAACGAATCCGTTGAGTCCAACGAATGCGTTGAATCCGTTGAAGACGTCAACAAGTCCGTTGAATCCGATGAGTCCGTTGAATCTGTCGAATCTCAGGAATCCACCGAATCTGTAGAAAACGTAGAAAACGCGGAATCCGAAGACGCAGAAAAATCCGAAGAATCTCCTAACAAAGCAAAAGTTTTCTTTAAGAAAATAGGCGACGGTTTTGCCGCTGCGGGAAAAACGCTTTGGAGATGGACAAAGAGAACGGTAAGAGGCCCGAGCAAAGACGCCGCTGACGCTTTCAGCGTCGAGGCGATTACAAGCCCCGGAAAAGAAATCGTCAAAAATTTCTTTTCGCATAAGCTTGCAATCGTTGCGCTTTGCGTGTTGGTTATAATGTTCTTCCTTGTACTCTTCGGACCGTTGATTTGGCCTATGGACGTCAACTATACGCAAGGCATGCACAAGAACTTGTCTCCGGGATATAATTTCACCAAAGTTCCGTCCTCTATATCCAAAAATATAAAGGATATCACTTCGTTCAGCTATTTCTCGGTCGGTTTAAGTCAAGACGGCAAAGTTGCGGTTTGGGGCAATACCAAAATTCCCAATTCACCTACAAAAGTGAATTTGAAAGATATTCCCGACAGTGTGAAGAACAACAAGATTCTCTTTGCCACAGCAGGATACGACCACGCTATTGCGATTACCGAAAACGGAGAAGTCGTAGGATGGGGTGAGTTTAACAACGCACAATACGGCGACAAAGGTTCTTTGTACGGCGCAAGTACGGTTATCAATATGCCACTGGAACTTCAAAACGGCCGTTTGGCAGACGTGAACAACGTCCGGCAACTTGCTTGCGGATATCAAGTTACCGCTATCGTCATGAAAGACGGCACGGTCGTTGGTTGGGGCAATCAATCTTCGGGCGCAGGCAATATGCATGAATTGCTCGAACTCACCAACGTCGAAAAAGTCAGCTTTTTGCAAACTAACGCCGTGGCATTGTTGAAAGACGGCACGGTTTGGCTTGGCAAAGCGGCGCAAAAATATGCTACTATAACCGTTGACGGCGTAACTTACGATACGGCGGAGTATATGGCGAGCAATCGTGTAAAAGACATTGCCACAACAAATGCCGGCATTTTGGTGGCGTTTGAAAACGACAAATTCGGCGTAATGGGTATTGTCAACGACGCAGTTGCCGCTCCGACGCTCGAAGAAGGCGAAAAAATCGTGAAAGTCGGCGCAGGTATCTCGCATTTCACGATAACTACCGACAAAAACAGAGTTTACGCTTTCGGCACCGATTATTTCGGAGAGTCAAAAGGCTTTAAGGAAATAGACGAGGGCAGTACCGTTTTCACGGGGGCTTTCCAAAACTACGTTGTGAACAAAAACGGAAAGGTCACCGAAAAACAAGGCCTTAAAGGCTATTTGTTCGGAACGGACGATATGGGCAGAGATGTGTTCGTGCGTATCATTCACGGCGGACGCATGACGATGACTATCGGTGCGGTGGCTGTTATTATCGCATCGGTTATAGGTATTATAATCGGTGTCGTGTCAGGCTATTTCGGCGGTTGGGTCGATATTTTGTTGATGAGAGTTACCGAAGTGTTCGGCTCAATACCGTTCTTGCCGTTTGCAATTATTCTTTCTTCAGTGCTTGCAGGTAAGGCTATCACCGAAAACACGAGAATACTTATGATTATGGTCATACTCGGCTTGCTGTCTTGGACGGGGCTTGCTCGTATGGTTAGAGGTCAAGTTCTCGCAGAAAGAGAGAAAGAGTTCGTTACCGCCGCGAAAGCCATGGGCGTCAAGGAGAATCGTATTGCGTTTAAGCATATTTTGCCAAACGTAATATCCGTCATTATCGTCAATATGACGTTGGACTTTGCAGGATGCATGCTTACAGAGGCATCGCTCTCCTACTTGGGATTCGGCGTAACGTTGCCCAGACCTACTTGGGGCAATATGCTTGACGGATGCTTGAGCGAAATCGTTATGCAATCGTTCTGGTGGAGATGGCTATTCCCGGCATTATTCCTGTTGCTGACTACAATTTGTATCAACATAATAGGCGATACGTTACGAGACGTGATGGATCCTAAGTCCAACAAAGACAGGTAAGGAGGTAAGGAATATGGCATTATTAGAAGTTAAAGATTTGCATACTTTCTTCCGTACCAAGAAGGGCATCGTCAAAGCCGTAAACGGTGTTTCGTATTCGGTTGACGAAGGTCGCACGATAGGCATCGTCGGCGAGTCGGGTAGCGGCAAAAGCGTCGAGGCAATGAGCATTTTGCGATTGCTCGACGAAAACGGCTGGATTGACAGCGGTGAGATTTTGTTCGACGGAGAGGATATCACAAAAATCTCCGTGAACGATATGTGCAAAATCAGAGGCAATAAGATATCCGTTATTTTCCAAGAGCCTATGACCAGCCTCAACCCCGTTTTCAACGTAAAACGCCAGCTTTGCGAGCCGTTTATGATTCACCAAGGGATGAAGAAAAAAGAGGCGACGAAGAAGGCTCTCGAGATGCTCGAGGCTGTTCAAATCCCCAATCCCGCGGCGGTTTTGAAACAATATCCGCACCAACTTTCGGGCGGTATGCGTCAACGCGTTATGATTGCTATGGCGCTTGCATGCAAACCGAAAATTTTGATTGCGGACGAGCCGACAACGGCACTCGACGTCACCATTCAGGCGCAGATTTTGCACTTGATGAACGAGCTTCAAAGAGAAAACGGCACTTCGATTATATTCATCACCCACGATTTGGGCGTCATCAACGAAATGGCGGACGACGTCGTGGTTATGTACTGCGGTCAGGTCGTGGAGCAAGCGCCCGCATCGGTGATTTTCACCGACTGCAAGCAAAGCCATCCGTACACCGAAGGACTTATGAATTCCATTCCGCGAATCGACGGCGAAAAGAATAAGCTCGAGCCTATTCCCGGCGTCGTGCCGCATCCGCTTGCGCTCCCAAAGGGTTGCAAATTTGCCCCGAGATGCAAGTATTGCACGCAAAAGTGCGTCGAAGAGGAACCTGAACTTATTGAGGTCGCTCCCGGACAAAAAGTCAGATGTTTCTATCCCGAAAAGGAGGTAAGAAGAAGTGATGAACACCTCAAAGAAGTTGTTGAGTATAAATAATCTCAAAAAGTATTTCCCGATTGCGAAGTCCTCAATCTTCCAAAAGGAACAACTTTACGTAAAGGCGAACGAGGATATCTCAATCGACATTTACGAGGGAGAAACTATCGGCGTCGTCGGAGAATCGGGTTGCGGAAAATCCACACTCGGCAGAGTGTTGCTCCAACTTTACGATCAAACCGCAGGCGAATCTATTTACTACGGCAGAAGCATCGCGGAAGTCGCGCCTTCTTACGTTAAGGAAACAATCGTTCATTTCAATCGCCATATAAAAAAATATGAGAAACTCCGTGAAAAAGCGGATAAACTCGAAAAAGAAGTTGAGGCGGTTGGCGAGGAACAAGCAGATTTCTTTTTGCTTCAAAACAGGAATTTGGCCATTGCGAACGCTCAGACCGAATTGCAACACATAGTAAAAATCGTCGGCGGATTCTTTGCAGTTCGCGATCAAGAGGGCATTCTAAAAAATCTCGAAATCTATAATTGCAACATCAAAGTCGTCAAATTGAAAAAGAAAATCGACGACCAAAAGGTGCAATTGGATTACCTCGAAGGCAAGCTCGATGACGAAAAGCTTACGGATAAGCAAAAAGAGTCGCTCCAAAAGAAAGTCGATCGCCAAAAAGCCAAAATCGACGCAACCGAAAAAGCCGCACAATCGGAAGACGAAAAATTCAATGCTTTGTGCGCCAAACTCTCCGAAATTAAGGACAAGTACAGAGGTAACGAGGAATATGACAAGTACGAGGCAATGCTCGACAACGGCATCGACTTGGCAAGACTCAAATATAATGAAATCAGACCGCTCAGACGCGATTTGCAAATCATATTCCAAGACCCGTATTCGAGTTTGAATCCTCGTATGACGGTCGGACAAATCATCGAAGAGGGATTGACGACGCACAATTTCTATCGCCACGGTAGCAAGGCGATGAAAGATTATATTTTGCAGACAATGGCGAAGTGCGGTTTGCAAGATTATATGTTGCACCGCTATCCGCACCAATTCTCGGGCGGACAAAGACAGAGAATTTGCATTGCGCGTGCGTTGGCTGTCAAGCCGAAATTTGTCGTCTGCGACGAGTGTGTATCCGCTCTTGACGTGTCAATTCAATCGCAAATCATCAATTTGCTTGAAGAGCTGAAAGAGAAAGAGGGATTGACGTATTTGTTTATCTCCCATGACCTCTCTGTCGTGCGTTATATCAGCGACAGAATTTGCGTTATGTACCTCGGCAATGTAGTCGAGCTTGCGGATGCGGAAACGATATTCAAAGATCCCCGCCATCCGTATACGATTGCGTTGTTGAGCTCCATCCCTACGACGGATATCGAAAGTTTGGACAAGGAGCGCATATTGCTCGAAGGCAATATCCCGAGTCCTATCAAGCCCCCGTCGGGATGTAAATTCCACACGAGATGCTATATGGCTTGCGATAAGTGCGACAGAGTCCCGCCACCGCTTGTTGAGGTCGAGCCGGGACATTTCGTCGCGTGCCACAGGTTAGAGAAAAAATTGGACGAGGACGGCAATTATTTGTTCGAGTTGCCCAAGATGGTCAAAAAGACCATAAAAACGGCAGAAATACAAACAGACACCGTAAATGCCGACAGTTCCGAGAGCGAGAAAACAGATTTCCCGATTGAGGAATTGGATGCAAAAATCGACGAGCAACAAAACGGCGTAGTCGATATGGAGAACGACGAGGACGCCCTGGATGCAATCATTGCAGAGGAGACTGCCAAAAGGTCGTTGGATTGATATGAAAAGAATGCTGAAAGACAATGGCGATAAACCGCATAGGGAAGGTTTTTTCGAGTTGATGTCGAGATTGAATCATCAATCGAAGAACGAGAAAACTCCCGAGAACGGCGATAAAATAAAGCTCGACAAAAAGGATATGACAGCCTTATTCTTGTCGGCGTTATTCACATTGTTTTTGCCGGCAGTCATCATCCTATGCGCAATAGTGTGCGTGGTTATGGCTATATTCGGAGTATTCGGATAAAACAATCATTTATAAAATTCACCACTTACAGCGCGTCTATTATAGACGCGTTGTTTTTGCCGACAAAGGCTACAATGAAAAACCTCGCAAACGTTAGTGCGAGGTTTTTGAGTTTTCAGCGCATTTTTGGTTTTTTAAGCAAGCGCAATTGTTAGTTTGCAGTGCCTGCGACGGGGATGTCAAAAAATTTGACGGCGTAAGGGCCTTCGTAGTTTGCAGATACGAATCTGTCCTTTGAGAAAAGCATATTGCGTTGCGCTTCGATGAGATTGCCGTTTATTGAACCGCCCGTAACGGGGGTGACTTTGCCGTTCTCGATGAGGTAGGCAAGACGGATTTCACCGCCGAAATGTCCCGTGAACGTGTCCATTTGGAAGTCGGAGAAAGCCACCGTCCAAAGGCAAGGAGTTTTCTTCATATCCTCGAAGGATACGCTGCCTTCGTTGTTGCATTTGGTTTTGTCGTATACGCCCGTAGGCTCTATGCCGAGATAGCGACAGAAGGGCGTGCTTCCGTGTATTGTGCGAAGTTTGCCGTTTTCGATAACTTCGAGGTCTTGCATCTTTATGCCGTCACCGCTGAACGGACGTGTTGCAATCAGCGTCAAATCGAGCGCATCACCCTTGACTTCGCCTTGTACGGCTTCGCCCTCCTTCCAAGAAGAATATCCGGGATAAATCATATTCGCTGCGGATTTTGCGGTGTAATAAGAGAGGATTTCCGCAAGGTTTTTACCGCTCAAAACGACGTCGTATTTTCCGCTTTTGAGCGTCTTTTTCGCGCACGCTCTGTCGTATACGAAATCGAGATATTCTTTTACGCCTTGTTTGAGTGCGTCGGTATTTACGTCGTCGTATTCAAATTGATTGATAAGTTCCACGTCATCGGGAGTTTTGCATTGCACCACGTAGTCACCCTTGCAAGTTGCGTCGGTGAAAGATACGTCCGTACCCTCGGAAGTGAGGATATGGCAATAAAGTCTGTGACAAAACACTTCCGTCGAGTTGATATAGGCGTGCTTATTCGTATCTGCGGAGAAGATTGCTTCCGCCATTTTGCCCGCGCTTTGAGCAAGCGGAGCGGTGGCGAGTTCGTTGTGCTTTTCGACGGTGTCCGATACTACCTTTTTAGGCGGTGCGTAATACGGATTCATCGCAAATTGCGCCGCAAAATACGCATCTTCGATTTCTTTCTTTATTTCGGCGTAGGACATAGACGGATTGATATTCGCGCCCGTGTCTCCGACGAGTTTTTTGCCGTCTTTTTCGCTCTCTCTCGATACCGTAACGACGCATTTATGAGTGTCTTTTATACGCCTCGTGTCGAGATTGTGCTTGACGAAAAACAGTTCCGCCGACTCCTCTTTGACTTCGTTTATTCTCCAACGCTCGATATTCGATTCTGCCAAAGCTTTTTTGATTTTTTCTATCATAATATCACCTCTCAGCCAAGTCTTATGCGCGCCTTCATATAAGGACCGCCGTCGGACACTTTAACCCATTCTTTGTAGCCTTTTCCGCAGAAACCGCTACCGCACGTTACGAGGGAAGAGCTCATCATACTCACCGATTTGAGCAAGTCGGGAACGTAACCCGTAAGCACGATAGGGGAGTAGATTTTGCCGGTGAGTTTGCCGTCTTTGATCTCCCTTGCTTTGGTAACCATACATTGAATACCCCAGTTTTTAGGGTCTTCCATACCGCTCGAGGGGGATTCGAGCAAGAAGCCGTATTTGATTGACGCAATCATATCTTCGGGAGTTACGCCTTCTTTTGCGCCCTCGAAATAGGTGTTGGTCATACGCGTGTACACTTTGCGCTCGTAGCTTTCGCGTCTGCCGTTGCCCGTGGGCTTTACGCCGAGACGACTTGCGGAAAGCGCATCGCACATACCGCGTTTCAAAATGCCGCCATCGATAACGACCGTATCACCCGTGAAAGTGCCTTCGTCGTCAAACCAGCAAGTTGCCGTATCGTCAACCGCATTTCCGTCATGCATGGTAACGAGGTCGCTTGCGACGCGCTCGTCTATGAAACTCGATGCAAGCGCTCTGTCTTTGACGAACATATCCATTTCCACGCCGTGTCCGAACGCCTCGTGGACTATCATACCCGTGGTGTCCGGGTCGCAAATGCAGTCGTATTCGCCGGGGATCATCGGCTCGCTCTTTAAGAGCTCGACGGCTTCGTTTGCGACGGTCAAAGCGTATTCGTCCATTTCGTCGAGAAGTTCCGCTCCGCCAAGGGTGGAGAAGCCCTTGTATGCGTCCAAAACTTCTTCTCCGCGTTGGGACATTGCCATAATCGCGCCGTCGGTGTACATCACGGTTTGGTCAAGGTCGCGATTTTCGGATATGAACAGTTTTCTGAACGCTCTGTACGATATCGTTGCGATTGCGTCAAGCACACCGTCCACCGTCAACGCCTTGTTGCGTATTTCTTCGAGACGTGCAAGAATTGCCTCGTCACCCATTTCCTTCGGATTGATTTTGTATCCGCCGACCTTTTTGAATATCGCGGGTTCGTCGCTCGGAATGGGTGTGGGAAGAGGCGTTATTCCGCTCGGAATATTCTTTGCCTCTTGCGCTATGCGCTCGCCCATCGTCATCACGATTTGAGGGATTCTGTCCTCGGAGAATTCATTGAAAGAATACTCCGCACAGCCGGTTTGGTCAAACACTCTCACCACGTAGCCCGAGCCGCCGCCAATACCTTTATTGTTTATTCTCTTGCCCGTGCGACTTATTCTCCAACTGCGATTATCGTCTTCCACCGCAAGCACCGACGCGTAATCGTACGTCTTGTCAAGTTCGGCTATGAGTTTTTTTAGCGCAGGCTTGATTTGATCAAGTTTTTCAAACATAATCGGTTCTCCTTTTATAGATTTTGAAGAATTCCGCATAGTCCGTCTTTTGTCATCCGTCACGGATTCTTCTTTTAGTATTAGGTATAATATTTATGAATACATTATTAGTCCGAACCCGTGATTTGTCAAGTTAAATGATTTGCGATACGGCTTGTTACGTTCAATTCGCAACTTCGCTTAAACCGTTGATATGAGCAATGCGAACAATCGATGATGATGTGGTTTTTTACGGTTGAAAAACATCGATTATGTCGAGTGATAAATGAGGCTTGTATCTGAGCACATAAAATGGTATAATAATAAAGCCGTCGATAAGGGCGGTACAAAAACCTTTTATAAGAGAAAAAAACTATGAAAGCAATAAAAGCAATACTTATCACGTTATTGGTACTCGTGTTGATAGTCGCCGCTGCGTTTTTCGGCACGTATTTTTACGTGCGTTCCACGTACGGGATCGATCTTTTCCGCACCGCAGACCAACTCAAAACGCTAAACGAACGTGTTGACGAAAGCACGCTTTGTCCAAACGCATACGGTGACGGCGATTTTGTTGATATGAAAGATACCGTCAATGCCAAATTGGGCGGGCTTATCGTATATCAAGACGGCAAGGGATACAACGGTTATTACGTCGATTTCCAAGCACTCGCCGGCAAAACGTTGACCGGCAACGTTTCGCTCACGGAAAAGCAGGTGGGCGCAATCGCTCAAACGGTACTTTTTGCTCAAACGGGAGGGAAGTTGAAGCTGGGCGATAAGGAAGTTGCGGTATCTATCGTGCAAGTCGATTTTTCCGATTGTTCGGACAACGGTAGCGCGGACTTCAATGTCGTGGCAAAGCTCGATCTTTCGCCGTTTAAAGCGGATATGGACGGTTTCCCGTATAAATACGTCAAAAAGTATATCCCCGACACTCTTTACGTATCGTCAACCGTGCGCGTCGATAAGACTGATAAAAACGGCTTTGAATATGCCGTATCGCACAAATCGCTTACATTAAACAATCTTTCTTCCGACGACACCGCGGACTTGTTCAAAACGCTTGACACGATCCTCAAAATCGGTTCAATCGAGGATTTGAACGTCCAAATAGGTACGATTGCAACCAACGCGCTTATCGGAAACAAAGACAATGTAGGTTTTGCATATTCTATGAGGGCAATCGGTGCGACAACGTTCGATTTTGTCGCCGCAGACGCAGACTTGTTTATCGTCAGATAAAACGCGCCGATAGGATGCCTGTTAACGATATGACAAACGGCAAAACGTTGTTTTTCTAAAATAAAATATCATTGCAAAAACAACGGCATAATATCGACGACAACATATCGACAATAATAAACCGAATTCGATAAAAGAAGTCCGACCATCATCGGGCTTCTTTTATAGTAAAAAACCAATCCACATGGTGTGGATTGGTAAAGTGTGGTGGAGACAATAAGACTCGAACTTATGACCTCTACGATGTCAACGTAGCGCTCTAACCAACTGGGCTATGCCTCCAAAGCAAGTGATATGATACACTAATTTCGCGGGGTTGACAAGCGTTTTGAGATATTTCCCCAAAAATTGTAGGTTTTCGTAAAGTATTATGCAAGAATTTAACAAGAGAAGCGATTGCGCTTTGTCGGGGAGGAATTTTTGAAAAAAATTGATTTATGCGATAGGGTGTGGTAGAATGTGGCTATGAATACCAAAAATTACGACGTTATCATTATAGGCGGAGGAGCAGGCGGATTGTTTCTTGCGTCGCAATTGCCGACGGCACTTAAAGTGGCAATTGTGGAAAGCAACGACCGCGTGGGCAAAAAACTGCTTGCGACGGGCAACGGCAAGTGCAATCTTACCAACCTCGATATGAACATAGTCCACTACAACAAGCCGAGTTTCGTGGAAGAATTTCTCGACAAATTCGATGCGCACGATACGATTGCGAGTTTTGAAAAAATGGGCTTGCTCACCAAGGTCGTGGACAAGCGCGTGTATCCGTACAGCGAGTGTGCCGCGTCCGTGCTCGACGTGTTGCGCCGAGCGGTTGAAAGAAACGGCGTGGACGTGTTCGTTTCGCATGCGGTGAATAATATCGACGCTTTCAACGACGCCTTTACCGTGAGCGGTGTGGTGCGCAGAGAAGACCGTCCCAACGAGGCGTTTTCAATGCAAGCGAACAACGTGGTGCTTGCCACGGGATCTCCCGCGACGTTCGGCAAAGACAGCCTTTCGCTTTACAAAGTGTTGGGGCACAAAGTACGCGATTACGTGCCGTCTCTCGTGCCCATCCGCACCAACAAAGACGCTCTCAAAGGTTTGCAAGGCGTACGCGTAAAAGCGGGCGTGCGTATCGGCTACCGCTACGAGACGGGTGAAGTGCTTTTCAAGGACTTCGGCGTGAGCGGAATTGCGGTGTTCAATATGTCGAGCGAGATTGCAAGAGGGCGTGCCAAAATCGGAGATATGCTCACGATAGACTTTATGCCGGAGTATTCCAAAGCGGAAGTGGAGGACATTTTGCGCAAGCGCGACAATAATCTCACCGTCGGAGAATTGCTCACGGGCACGTTTCACAGCAAAGTGCAAGAGCGCATAATATGGGCGTCGGGGTGCGAAGCTTCGGACGTTGCTGCGGGAAAAATCAGCGCGATTGCAAACGCTGTAAAGAACTACAAATTTACCGTGGAGGGTCTTGGCGACGCAAGCCTTGCGCAAGTGATGTCGGGCGGTCTCGACGTGCGCGAATTTGACGAAAATCTTATGTCGCTCAAAGTAAAAAACGCTTATGCAATCGGTGAAGCACTCGACGTTGACGGTGACTGTGGAGGATACAATTTGCAATGGGCGTTTTCAAGCGCAAAGGCGGTTGCAACGGCAATCGCAAAGAACAGTCTATGACGAAAAACGCAGTTTATTTGCACAAAAACGATATATAAAGAGGTGTTTATGGCATTTATCGATACTAATAATACGACCGAATACGTAAAAATCACGATGGCAAACGGTGACGAAATCGTCGTGGAACTTATGCCGTCCGTAGCTCCCGTAACGGTGAAGAACTTCCAAAAACTCGTGGGTGAAGGCTTTTACGACGGACTTATTTTCCACCGCGTCATATCCGGCTTTATGATACAGGGCGGAGACCCCAAAGGCACGGGCACGGGCGGAAGCAAAGAGACGATAAAAGGAGAGTTTAGAGTCAACGGCGTGAACAATCCGCTCTCGCACGAAAGAGGCGTTATATCTATGGCGCGCAGTCAGTTTTATAACTCTGCATCTTCTCAATTCTTTATTTGCCATGCGGACGCGAAATTCCTCGACGGACAATACGCTTCGTTCGGTAAAGTCGTTGAGGGCATGGACGCGGTAGACCGCATTGCCGAGGTGCAAACGGATTACAACGACAGACCCGTCGTGGAACAAAAAATGAAAAAAGTGTCTTTCGTACAAAAAGCGTAACGCAAAAATCGTCGTATTTTCACGGCGATTTTTACGTTTTCCGTATTTACAAAAAGGCAATTTTGATATAGACTGAATTTGCAAAATTCGATTTACTTTTTTATTCTTTTAGGGGGTAATTATGAAGAAAATTCTTTCTCTCGTCGTCGCGACGCTTTTGATTGCGGTGCTTGTCGTGTCTTTCGTGGCGTGCGACGAACAATCCGAAAACGACGATAAATACACCATCGTCTATCTCGGCGACTCTATTGCGGAAGCACTTATAGGGCCGTCTCCCGTATCCGAGCGCGACAACTACGGCTATTACGCACTCGTCGGCAGAGTCAACAATATGAACTACTACAACCATTCCGTCTCGGGACACCTTACGTCGGGAAGTATGGTTGACAAAGACAACGGCGACGGACTTTTGCAAATAATAAGCAGAGACGACGAGACCGCAACGCTCGTAAAGACGCACATCATAGAGGCGGATGTAATACATATCTCGGTGCTGGGTAACAATATGTTGCAATTCAGCCTCGGCTCGCTGATGATGGAAATGGCAGATATCGAGCAAAATAAGACGGGAGCAGATAGATGGTATCAAGCGTGCTTTGCGGGTGACGAGAACGAAACTGCGTTACGCGCGAAATACGACGACGATAAGTCCTTGTTCGATTACTTGCACGACGGCGGAAGCGAAGAAGTTATCCGTCCGTCAATGTGGTACGGATTGGATAGCGTCGCCGTTCAATACGGTGACAGATACGACGGCACGAACGTCTATACCAAAGACCCGACTTTCAACTTTCCGAGCACGTATCAAAATATCGTGGATATAGTGGCAAGACTCAGACAACTCAATCCCACGGCAAAAATCGTGTTCCAAAAGGTTTACAATCCCGTGTACGAAGGCTCTACGCTCCTCAACATTGCGGAATACGGCGCGCTTGCGGACAGGGGTTACGACACGATTGAAAAAGTACGTGCGCTTGCACAAAAACTTCTTGACAAACTCAACGGACTGATTGACGAATACAACGAGAAAAATCCCGATATGCAAGTGGACGTTCTCGACATCGATAAAGTTTTCAACGAATATACGAATATGGACGTTGACACAGACGGCGTGGTAGATCTCTCGCAAAACAGCGTGGGACGCTCGCTCATCTTTGCGGACTGGACGCACCCGTCCAATATCGGACATGCGATTATTGCCGGCGCAACTCAAAAGATGCTCGAAAGCTGGGGTATGGCGGACGTAAACGCGATTGCCAACTACAAGGCTATCAAATGCTACCAAATCGCAAAAATGTTCGAGCCTATCCAAGGCTTTGACGCACAAGGCGCATACAACGCAATAAACGGTGCAAACACCTTTGAGGATGTCACCGTGGCGTACTTTGCGGCAATAAACGGCTACACGCCGATAAACTATTGAGGGGGGGCGAGAAAAATGAAAAAGAATTTCGTTAAAATATCCGCAACAATAGTTGCTCTTCTCACCCTTTGTTGTTGTGCGTTCGTTCTCGTCGCTTGTAACGAGGACGAAAAGCCCGCGCAATTCTCGCAAGATACGAGATTTGCCATTGACAATTCCGTAACCGATTTTATGGGGCAAATCAACGGCGGTGAGGACGGGGAAAGCGGTATGCTCAACCTCATCGAAGATATCGCAATCAATATGGACGAGTCCTATTTCGAGTTCAAAAAAGACGGTACGCTCCACGCGCAAATTCAAACCGCAGACGGGCTTTTCGCCAATATAAACAATATCCTCAATATGCCGTTTGTAAAGAATATGCTCGGCGACTTGGACGTCGGAGAGATGATTTCCTCTTTTGATATCGCGGGCGGACTGGATTTCTACGTCGAGCCTATGTTCCCCGGATTCAGAGCCAAATTGGAGGCGGCGGATTTGAAGGGCGCGCTGGAACTTATTCATCACAGTCTCGGCTTCAATATCGAAGGCCTCGATTACGAGAATGAGGATGTGAAAGAGGCCCTTGCCTACGTTGCGGAGAATATGAAACTTCCGAGCAACTTGCTCGACCTTATTCCGTCGGATACCGTGCTCAAACTCACGCTTGACACGCAATACGCAATAAGATACCTCAAAGGCGCGGACGGCAAGGAATACAAGGCAATCTATCTCGGATACGCGGTAAAAGACAATCCGACTACAGAGCCTTTCGGCGTATTCACGATGACGGAAGAGGACGGAGTGCAAAAACTCTTCCTCCGCCTTGAATTTATGGACATAAACATCGGTCTCAAAAAGGCGTAATATAGCGAAATATTAAAATTTTACAGTCAAAAATCAAAGTCCCGTTTGCAAATCGCAGACGGGATTTTCGTTGCGTGCAAGTCGAAAAATTTTGCAAAAGTCCGTCATTTTGCTTGAAAAATTATCGTACGAACGTATGAAAAACGTATAGATTGCAAGATGTGTTAGATTTTTTGCAAATTATATAAATAAATTTTTATCTATTTATTTGTCAAATAGATTGTGCTGTGAGTAAAACTTTGGTATAATTCAAGCGAATTATTTTTTGGAGGCCCTTATGGGAAACGACAATAAAAAACAAAAAGTGTTATTTACCGAAACGGTGCTCAGAGACGCCAACCAATCTTTGATTGCGACTCGTTTGCCGTATTCAAAATTTGCCGACATTCTCCCCACGATGAACGAGGCGGGATATTATTCCGTTGAGTGCTGGGGCGGTGCGGTGTTTGACGTATGCTTGAGATATCTCGACGAAGATCCTTGGCAACGTTTGCGCAACTTGCGCAAGGCAATGCCGGATACCAAACTCCAAATGCTTTTGAGAGGTCAAAACCTCTTGGGTTACAAGCACTATCCCGACGAAGTCGTCAAGATGTTTGTGGAAAAATCCGTTGACAACGGCATCGATATTATCCGTATATTCGACGCACTCAACGACCTTCGCAACCTCGAAACGGCAACCAAAACCGCTCTCAAATGCGGTGCTATGGTATCGGGCGCAATCAGCTATACGCAAAGCCCCGTTCATACTCTCGACGCTTTTGCAAAGATGGCAAAAGAGCTTGAAAATATGGGCGTAAACACCATCTGCGTAAAGGATATGGCGGGCACGATGACTCCGTTTGAGGCGTACGAGCTTATCGGTGCAATCAAGAACGAAGTCAAAATCCCCGTAGTTTTGCACACTCACTGCACGACGGGTATGGCGTATATGACGTATATGAAGGCTATCGAAGCGGGCGTTGACGTAATCGACACCGCAACTTCTTGTTTCAGCGGCGGCACGAGCCAACCCGCAACCGAAACAATCAACTTTGCTCTCAAACAACTCGGTTACGAGACGGGACTCGACGACGCAACGCTCAAAAAGGTCAACGACTATTTCAAGCCTATCCGCGACGGATACCTCAAAGACGGCACGCTCAATCCCAAGATGCTCGCAACGGATACGGACGCACTCAACTACAAAGTCCCCGGCGGTATGCTCTCCAACCTCGTATCCCAACTCAAAGCGCAAAACGCTATGGACAAATTTGAGCAAGTGCTCGAAGAGACGCCGAAGGTCAGAGCAGACCTCGGATATCCTCCGCTCGTCACGCCTATGAGTCAAATGGTCGGCGTTCAAGCAACCAACAACGTGCTTGCGGGTGAAAGATACAAGAATATCTCCAAAGAAGTCAAAGCGTATTGCAGAGGCGAATACGGCACTTCTCCCGCTCCAATAAATCCCGACGTTATGAAGAAGGTGCTCGGCGACGAGAAGCCCATCGAGGGTAGATATGCCGATACGCTCGAACCTGTCTTTGAAAAGACCAAGGCGGAACTCGGCGACACCGCAAAGAGCGACGAGGACGTGCTCTCTTACATCCTCTTCCCGCAAGTCGCGGAAAAATTCTTCGACGCCCGCAAGGCAAAAGAAGAAAAAGTGGTCAAATATACAATCGCACCGATTGAATGAGGTGAAATATGGGATATATGCTTTTAAGCGGTATTTTGAATAGGGACGCAGACCTTAAAGTCGGTGACGCCGCACTTTTGGCACTCATCGGCATTGCAATAGTGTTTGTCGTTCTTATCCTTTTGATGCTCATCGTTCAACTCGAAGGCAAGATTTTCGAAGGCAGTGAAAAGTTGCGCGAAAAACACCCCGAGTGGAGCGAGAAAATCCAAAACGTAAAACAAAAAATGACGTTCTGGAAAAAGAAAGAGCAAAAACAAGAGGAAGATACCCAAACTCAAGAAAAACAATATGCGCAAGGCACTTGCGGAGAGCTTAAGCTCATCAACACCGACGAGCGCGACGCGGCTATGATTATGGCAATCGTTGCCGACGAAACCAATACGCCTCTCAACGAGTTGCGTTTCAAATCCATCAAGAGAGTGGAGGAAGACAAATGATTTACAAAGTTACTCTCAACGGCAAAATTTACGAAGTAGAAGTTGAAAAAGGCGAGGCGGTTATTCAATCGGAATACGAAGCCGCACTTCCGCAAAGCGCACCCGCAGCAGCTACCGTGGCGCAAGCACCGGTGCAAACGGCGGCTCCCGCACAATCCGCACCCGTGGCGGCGGCAGGCGCAAACGCAATCGTCGCGCCGATGCCCGGCACTATCAACGCGGTGAAGGTTACGAGCGGACAACAAGTCAAAAAGGGTGACGTGCTCGTTATTCTCGAAGCTATGAAGATGGAAAACGAAATCTATGCCGACAAAGACGGCAAAGTCGGTCAAGTCTTCGTGCAAAAGGGCGCAAGCGTTCAAACGGGTACTGCCCTCGTCGAAATTCTGTGAGGTAAACTATGGATATCGGCGAAATTTTGAAAAATATATGGAACGGGAGCGGATATCATCTCTTCGGTGAGTCAAACGGTTGGCAATCCGTCGTGATGATTATCATCGCATTCTTCTTCCTTTATCTCGGCATCAAAAAGCAATTCGAGCCGTTGCTCCTCGTGGGTATCGCGTTCGGTATGCTTTTGACCAACCTTCCCGCCCTCGACGGAGATAAAATCTTCCACGCAGAGTGGTGGACGGGCGTTACGCAAATCGGAGTGGACGAACTTGGCAATCCCATTATGTGGGACGCGGTAAAACAAGGCGTCAACTATCAATACGTTTTGCAACACGGCGGACTTCTCGATATGCTCTACATAGGCGTAAAGACGGGCGTTTATCCTTGCCTCATCTTTATCGGCGTCGGCGCAATGACGGACTTTGGTCCGATGCTCTCTCGTCCGAGTTCGCTTATCCTCGGCGCGGCGGCACAAGGCGGTATATATCTCGTGCTTATTCTCGCGGCGGCGTTGGGATTTACGGGCGGTGAAGCGTCCTCAATCTCCATTATCGCAGGCGCAGACGGCCCGACGGCTATCTTCCTCACCAAGTCCCTCGCACCGCATTTGCTTGCTCCTATCGCGGTGGCGGCGTATTCGTATATGGCACTTATTCCGCTTTTGCAACCGCCGTTTATGAAGTTGCTCACCACAAAGAAAGAGCGTATGACGGTTATGCAAGCAACGCGCAAGGTCAGCAAGAAAGAGAAGATTATCTTCCCGATTCTCGTCACCGTCGTCGTATCCTTGCTCTTGCCGTCCGTTGCTCCGCTTCTCGGTAGTCTTATGTTCGGCAACCTATTGCGTGAGTGCGGAGTTACCGAGCGTTTGAGCGACACCGCACAAAACGCGCTTATGAACATCGTCACGTTGTTCCTCGGCATCTCCGTCGGTGCAACCGCAGTCGGCGCAACCTTCCTCACGACAAAGACTTTGCTCATCGTAGTCCTCGGTCTTGCAGGCTTCGTTCTTGCAACTATTTGCGGGCTTCTCATCGGCAAACTCTTGTACGTCCTTTCCAAGGGCAAAATCAATCCGCTCATCGGTTCTGCGGGCGTTTCCGCAGTTCCTATGGCAGCCCGCGTCTCCAACGTCGTAGGCCTCCAATACAACAAAGGCAATTATCTTCTCATGCATGCAATGGGACCGAACGTGGCAGGTGTAATAGGCTCTGCCGTAGCCGCCGGATTTTTGCTCGCAGTGTTTGGATAAGCGCACTAAATCGCGCCTAACTTTGTCAGGCACGACTTGCTCCAAAATCACGTACGCATTAGTACGTTGGGTTTTGGTTCAAGCCGTGCCTTTCTCGTTATGCATCGATTTATTGCACTTATCCAGTCCTCTATATAAGCGTAGGGAATATAACGCGCTTATCAAAACACTGTCATGCCTTTCTTGTTCTTCATCTGTTTATTGCGTTTTAACCAAATACGGCTGGTTATTGCACTTATCCGGTCCTCTACATAAGCATAGGGAATATATAACGCACTTATTCAAACACTGCCGTGCCTTTCTTGTTCTTCATCCGTTTATTGCGTTTTAACCAAATACGGCTGGTTTTTGCGCTTATCTCATCCTCTACACAAATGATATTTTGAAAACGTGTTTAGTCAAATACGGTTGTTTATTGCACTTATTTCGTCCGTTGCAATAAAAAAACGATTGCTATTGAGGCAATCGCTTTTGAATGAATAAAAATCAACGTGAATTATCGGTAGGAGTTTTTTTTCGTCTTAGACTCGAACGTATTAGGTTTTGACGTGGTTTTACGATTTCGTCAACCCACGTTTTGAATCGGTTGAAGTCAACGCACTCTGTTTGTACGGTTATTTCATCGCCTTCTCTCAATACGGTATCCGACGCCGCAATTACGTTTTCACCGTTTCGCTTTATCGAGCGTATGAGAAGGTTGCCCGGCCACAATATGTCTCGTATGGGCTTGTTCATTGCGATTGAGCCGCCTTCTATAACTGTTGAGTAGGTGTGGCGGGTGAGATGTATATGTTCGTCTTCGAGTATGCCGTCCAAAATAACTTCGTATATAGGCTTTGCGCCGAAAATCTCGCTTACCATATACCCAAACGAAACGCCGAGTATAACGGGAATAAGCAGAGTAAACTGCCACGTGAGCTCGACGACCATAATAATTGCCGTTATCGGGGCTTTTACTATCGATGCGAAAAACGTTGCCATACATATCATAACGATGCAATCGGCGTATATCGAATCCATGCCCATAACCCCGCAGAGCTTTGACACCAAAGCGCCTATACACGCACCTATCGACAGCATAGGAATGAATATTCCGCACGGCACGCCCGCTCCGAGGTTTAATACGGTGGCAATTGCGCGCAACAGTAGAATAATTATCAAAGATACCACGATAGGCGACGAGAAAACCGTCGTTACGTCTTGTGCGTCGACACCTCCGTTTGTGCCGAGAGACTGGATGAAAGAATGACCTCCGCCCATTGCGGATGCCGTGATCAGCCCGAATACGCCCGCCGTCAAAAACGGTATAAGCATTTTTCCCATTCCTTTTGCAAAAGTGATTTTTGCAAAGACTTTTCGAGAAAGCAAGCACAAACAATAAAACCCGAATCCCAACAAACCGCTTATTATTGCCGCCAACGCAACGAATCCGTATGCGTTAAGCGGGATTTGGACGAGAGAATACGTCGAAAACGAAGAAGTTATCGGCATATTCATAGCTTGATAAAGCATGTTGCGCGTTATGGTTGCGGAAAGAACGGATGAAAACGCACAAATGAATATGGCGGGAGTAAAACGTCTGTGTGCCTCTTCAAACGCAAAAACTATTCCCGTCAAAGGCGCGTTAAAAGCTATGGCAAGTCCGGCACATGCGCCGCCGGTCAACTGGTATCTGCGTTCCATATCCGTGCATTTCAACATTTTGCTCGTGCCGTCGCCACACGTCGCGCCTATAAACATGCTCGGACCTTCTGCGCCTGCCGTAAGTCCCGATACTATACAAACGAGGCACGCCGCCACCATTGACGGAAGAGATTTGTACCATTTCAATTCCAACAAACCCCTTGCCGCACCTTCCGTTTGCGGTATTCCGCTCCCGCGGACCATAGGGACATACTTTGAGAGCGTCGATATCAAAAATGCTATTGCGGCGAGCGCAATAAAAAGCAACGGAACAAAGGCGGGGTTTTCGCGAATAAGCGAATATAGGTCTTTTGCGTATTTTGCAAGCAACTCGGCTGCTATGTTAAAAAACGTAACGATAATGCCTGCACATATACCCGTAATTATCCCGACAGCCATTAGTTGGACGCCATGGCGATATAATCTGGAAAGTAAATTGGTTTTTGTCATAGAGCTACCTATTTCGTTCAATAATTATAGCCTATATGCATCGACAAAAGCAATTATTTTTTATTGCGTAGCGTTTTTAAGCGCGTGCGATAGCGCATAGCGCGGTTTGATTGTTTGGAATTGACGGTATTGACACCGTGTGCCTTCTTTGCTATTATATAATAGCAAAATATCTTTTTAGAGGATTGAAAAATGAGATTTTCAGTTGACCTTGCACCCGCAAAAGAAGACAACGTCGCACAGTTTGACGACGTAAGAATAAGCGTGCTCAGCGATAGAATTATCCGCGTTGAAAAAGGTGAATTCACCGACAAGCGCACGCAACTCGTAGTATGCCGTGATTTTGCCAATCCGCACTTTACCGTGCAAAAAACGAGTGATAAAGTGCTTGTTGTGACAGATAAATATATGTTTTGCATAGACCTTGACAACGCCAACGTATACGTCAAGACCGAGGACGAAAAGGACTGGCGCACTATAAGCAATCGTCTCAATCTCGGCGGAACGGCACGCACTTTGGACGGCACTTTCGGCGTTGTCGGGGGCTGGAAGGGTAGACGTGAAAAGAAAGACCATTTTTGTTTGGCGCATATAAGAAAAGGCATTTTTGCAAGCAACGGAATCAGCGAAATCGACGACGGCAAGTCCGTGCTTTTGAACGAGGACGGAAGCGTAAGTCCGAGAGAAAAGCGTTGCGTTGACAAATACGTCTTTGCATTCGAAGACGATTATTTTGGCGGTCTTAAAGAATACTATGCGCTTACGGGGTACACTCCCGTTTTGCCCAAATACGCGCTCGGCAACTGGTGGTCGCGCTATCACGCGTACACGGATAAGGAATACCTTGCGCTTATGGACAAGTTTGAGCAAAAGAATATTCCGCTCACCGTTGCAACGATAGATATGGATTGGCATATCGTCAAGAACACGCCCAAAGATGCGGAATACAAATCTTTCCAAGGCGCGGGCTGGACGGGATATACTTTTGAAAAGGAACTTTTTCCCGATCCCAAAGGCTTTTTGAGCAATTTGAAAGGGCGCAATCTTGCCGTAACTATGAATTTGCACCCCCGTGACGGCGTGAGATATTTTGAAGAACAATATCCCGATATGGCAAGGGCGTGCGGTATTGATCCAAGCACGAAAAAGACGGTTGAATTCGATCTCACGGACGAAAAATTCCGTGACGCGTACTTCGATATTTTGCACCACCCGTACGAGGAAATGGGCGTTGATTTTTGGTGGATAGATTGGCAGCAAGGCACGAAGTCCAAGATGAAAGGACTCGATCCGCTTTGGCTGCTCAACCATTATCATATGATGGATATTTGCCGTGACGGCAAAAGGGGCATTATACTGTCGCGATATGCGGGGCTCGGCTCGCACAGATATCCGCTCGGATTTTCGGGCGATACGTGGGTGGTGTGGAACAGTTTGCGTTTGCAACCTTATTTCACCGCGCTTGCGTCCAACGCGGGCTACACGTGGTGGTCTCACGATATCGGAGGGCACCTCTTCGGAAAAGGCGATAACGAATTGTATTTGAGATGGGTTCAATACGGCGTATTTTCACCCATAAACCGCTTGCATTCCAACAATAAGGCGATGAGCAAAGAACCTTGGAATTATCCTGAGGTTGAAAGCATTGCGGAGGACTTTTTGCGCTTGCGCCACGCGCTTTTGCCTTATCTTTACACCGCAAACGTGCGCACGGCAAAAGAGGGCGTTCCGCTTGTTTGCCCCATGTATTATTACGTCAAAAACGACAAAAACGCATATAGCAAAAAGTGGCGCAATCAATACTTCTTCGGTGAGCAAATGCTCGTTTGTCCGATTACGAAAAAGAGCAAAAACGGTGTATCTAAACACTCGTTTTGGTTGCCGGAAGGCAATTGGATAGGCTTTTTCGACGGCAAAAAATACGAGGGCGGAAAGGTTTACGAGCAAGACTTTTCGTTTGCGGAATATCCGGTTTTCGTCAAAGAGGGCGGTATTATCCCTATGACGGAGGCAAAGGACAATTCCACCGATTTTTCCGATATCAAAGTGCGCATCTACCTCGGTGAAAACGAGTTCACTATGTACGACGAGCAAGGCAAAATCGACTTCGATATGCGCAAAACCGATGACGGCGGATACGAAATCGAGATAACGCCGACGGAGGATATAGCAACGAAGAAACTGTCGTTCGAACTCGTAGGTGTCAAGAGCGCAAAGGTGCTTTTGGACGGTGAAGAAACCTCGATAGAAGGCTTGAAAGACCTCGATAGCAGGCACTTGGTTGTGGATATCTCGGATGTACGATACGCCTAAAAATCGGCTCCGAAACGCAAAAATCTTCGTTTTTTGCAAAAAAGATTGAATTTTGCGGAAAAACGCTTGACTTATATTGCACAATTTAATATTATTAACAAGCATATTTTTGGAAGAAGTATGACCTTGCGAAGAACTAGCCCCTCCGAGTTCGGCATACGCCTTGCAAAAACAATTTATGGAGGTTAGCACTATGGCTAAGGATTTGTCTTCAATGGCAAAAAACAATAAGTCTTATATGGCAAAGCCGGGCGAAGTGGAAAGCAAGTGGTATATCGTCGATGCAACCGATATGGTTCTCGGACGTCTTGCATCTCAAGTTGCTACAATCTTGAAAGGCAAAAATAAACCCCAATACACTCCCAACGTCGACTGCGGCGACCATGTTATTATAATCAACTGCGATAAAATCGTCCTCACGGGCAACAAACTCGTGGACAAATACTATCGTTATCACACCGGATACATCGGCGGTCTCAAAGAGATCCAATACAAGAAATTGATGGCGGAAAAACCTGAATTCGTCGTGTACAAGGCTGTCAAGGGTATGCTTCCCAAAAACACGCTCGGTGCAAAAATGCTCAAAAAACTCCGCGTTTACGCAGGTGCAGAGCACGATCATCAGGCACAATGCCCCGTTGAGCTCAAACTCAACTAATTGAGAGGTGGAATATGGCTACTAAGAAAACCAAGAAAGTTCAATATCTCGGCACCGGTAGAAGAAAGACCGCTATCGCAAGAGTTCGTCTTATCCCCGGCGGCGAAGGCGCAATCATCATCAACAAGCGCACTCTCGACGAGTACTTCCCGCTTGACACGATGAAGCTCATCGTCAATCAACCTCTCGTTGCAACCGGCACGACCGACAAATTTGACGTGTACGTCAACGTTTACGGCGGTGGTTACACCGGACAAGCCGGCGCAATCCGTCACGGCATCGCAAGAGCACTCTGCGTCGCAGACAGCGAAGCGTACAGAGCAACTCTTAAGAGCGAAGGTTACCTCACTCGTGACCCGAGAGCAAAAGAGCGTAAGAAATACGGTTTGCACAAGGCACGTAAAGCTCCTCAATTCAGCAAGAGATAATCGGGCGCATTCAAGCAACGAAACAAAAGCACAACTTTGGTTGTGCTTTTTTTTCTGCGTCAATCTCCGTGCGTGTTGCTCGTGTACGTCCGTGTACACTCCGCTATGCGTACTCGATTTTCTTGAACTTCGTTGCTTGCTCTGTGCCGGATTATCTCTTGCTGCGCAAGAATAGGTACGCTCCGTGCGCCGTCCTCGTCTTCCTTGACTTTTGCCGTTTGCTCTTTGGCAAATCATTTCTTGATACTCATTAGTTGTCCGCACAACCAAGCACAGCGATTTCGCTGTGCTTTTTCTTTGTCAGCCTGTGCGCGTGTTGCTCGTGTACGTCCGTGTACACTCCGCTACGCGTACTCGATTTTCTTGAACTTCGTAGCTTGCTCTGTGCCGGATTATCTCTTGCTACGCAAGAATAGGTACGCTCCGTGCGCCGTCCTCGTCTTCCTTGGCTTTTGCCGTTTGCTCTTAGGTAAATCATCTCTCGTTTTTTCTATAATAATCCCGACGCGACTTCGGTCGCGCTTTTTCATATCCGTGCAGTAGTGTGATTTGCTCTTTCATGTCCGTGCAAAAGTGCGATTTGTTTTATATCCGTGCAGTGGCGCGGTGGTTTTTCGTTGTCGTATTCAAAGCGCGCATATTCTTTTCATTTTATAATTCTTACACAAGTCTTACAAAATGCGAAATGTAGCGGAAAACTGCGGAAAATTGTAAAGTTTTTGTCAAGATTTTTGCTGTTTCGGGGTGCGATAATATAGCCGTAAAACGAAGGAGGCAATTATGCAAAAGGTTATCGCACTTACGGGTGCAAGCGGAAATATGGGGCGCGAAACGCTCGAACAATTGTTTGAAAGCGACGTCGTCGGAAAAATCAAGGCGTTGCTTATGAGCGGAAGAAGAGAAAAAAGGCTCGCAAGAGAGTGGAAGCGCAAATACGGTGCGAAATTTGAGGCAATATTCGGTGATATCGCAAATATCGAAGATTGCAGAACGCTCGCTCAAGGCAGTGATTACGTTCTCAATCTCGCGGCGGTTATTCCGCCCACGGCAGACCATTATCCCGTACTTACGGACAGATGCAACCGCCTCGGCGCAATGAACATCGTGGACGCGGTGAGTGAGATAAAGGACAATCAACCCAAACTCGTGCATATTTCCACCGTTGCCATATATGGCAATCGCAACTACAAGCATCCGTGGGGAAGAGTGGGCGATCCGCTCATATCCAGCACGTACGACGAGTATTCCGCAAGCAAAATCAAGGGTGAACGCTATGTTATAGACAGCGACGTGCAAAATTGGGCGGTGTTGCGCCAAACGGGTATGCTCCACTCAAAGATGCTGTCAAACAATATGAAAGACGGGCTGATGTTCCATACGTGCTTCAATGCTCCTATCGAGTGGGTTACGGCGCGCGATAGCGGACTATTGATGCGTAGGCTCGTGGAAAAGGACGCAAAAGGCGAACTTGAAAGCGCGTTTTGGAAAAGGTGCTACAACATAGGCGGAGGCGCGTGCAACAGAGTGACGGGTTACGACACTTTTGACGAGGGATTTAAGATTATCGGCGGTTCTACGCAAAAGTATATGAAACCGAGTTGGAACTCCTTGCGCAACTTTCATTGTATGTGGTTTCAAGACAGTCATATCCTCAACGATTATTTCGACTTCCAACACGAGGACGTAAAGGACTATTGGCAAGAGATTCTGTCCAAGCACGAATACTACCGCCTCGGGAAACTCGTGCCCGCAAAACTCGTGTCCAAACTTGCGATAGAGAGGCTTCTCAAAGACGATAACGCTCCGAGATATTGGGTGAAAACCAATCAAAACGGCAGAATTCGCGCGTTTTTCGGAAGCAAGGACAATATAAACTGTATGCCGACGGATTGGGAGCACTTCCCCGTCCTTGCGCACGGACAACTTGCCGACGGAAGCATAGATTACGACGATATGAGGGATATAAACAAGCTCAAAGAACACGGATATATCCTCGACCACGGTTACGACGAAAGCAAGCCCGATAGCGAACTCGATATAGAAGACATGCGCTCGGCGGCGGAGTTTAGGGGCGGGAAGTGCCTCTCGCAAAGTATGACGAAAGGTGATTTGTACACCAAACTACAATTGGAGTGCCACGACGGGCACAAGTTTTGGGCGTCGCCGTATTGCATACTTAAAGCGGGGCATTGGTGTCCGGAGTGCTGTCAACCGAGCCCTTGGGACTACGACAGACTGTCAAAGTTTATGCCGTTCTACGCGCAAGTGTGGTACGACACTCACGCAAAAGGTGAGAACTGTACTTATTTTTACGACGACAAACACAACGCGTGCTATACGCATTTTGAGGGATAACTATGGGAAAAGCGATAATTTATACGTTTTCGGGCACGGGAAACACCAAAAGAGCGTGCGATATATATAAGCAAGAATTTGAGAAAAACGGGGTTGAAACTACGGTTTTTCCGCTCAAAAAAGGCTTTGACAATTTGCCTAATCCCGGCGAATTCGACTACGTGGGTTTTGCCTATCCCATACACGGATTTAACGCACCGTCACTTATGCTCGAATTGGCAAAGGCGTTGCCTAAGGCAAGCGGGAAAGAGTATTTTGTGCTAAAAACATCGGGTGAGCCTCTCAAAATCAACAATGTGTCCTCAATCAAAATGAATAGCATTCTCAAAAAGAAAGGATATATCCCAAAGAGCGAATATCACTACGTGATGCCTTACAATATGATTTTCCGCCATACGGACGAGATGAGCGTAAAGATGCTCGACACTCTTCAAAATCTTGCGCCTATCGAGGCAAGAGAAGTGCTTGAGGGCAAGGTGCACAAACTCTCCAAATTGCCTTTCGGCGCGCTTTGGGCGTGGATAGTGCGCATAGAACAGCCAGCAATGAAGATGAACGGAAAACATTTCAAGGTGGATGGCGAAAAGTGCATAAAATGCGGTGCGTGCGCAAAGAATTGCCCTGTTGGTAACATAAAAATCGACGAAAACGGCAAATTCGCCTTTGGCGGTGACTGTCTTATGTGTGCGAGATGTTCCTTCAACTGCCCGACGGACGCTTTTAATATAGGTATTCTCAATGGGTGGCGCATCAACGGCAAATACTCATTTAAGACCCCGCCACAAAAGGACAAACACGCTTGGTATTGCAAAAAGGCGTACGCAAGATACTTTGCAAACGCAAAGAAGAAAATCGAGCAAAATGAAACGCAGATGACAAAAAATCTTGAAAATAATGCGGATTGTGTTGTACAATAATAAAAAAGATAAAGGTAAGAGAATATGAGAAAGATACTTATTGCCGAGGATAATAGCGAAATTTCCGATATGATGAAGAGTTATCTTCAAAGAGCGGGTCACGACGTGTATCAAGCCTACGACGGCGCGGAAGCTTTGCAAAAGGTCAAGGACGTTAAGCCTGACCTCGTGCTCTTGGATATTATGATGCCCAAACTCGACGGCTTCACCGTGTGCGAAACGTTGCGCAAGACTACCAATATCCCAATCATCGTGGTGTCGGCAAAGGTGACGGAAGAGGATAAAGTGCGTATGTTCGACCTCGGCGCGGACGATTATATTACCAAACCGTTTTCTTTCAAAGAAATGGTGATGAGAGTTGGCGCGCAACTACGTAGGTATTACGAGTTCAACGTCGTGCCTACGGGTGACAGACGATACGGTGAATTGTTTATCTCACCGTCGAGATACGAGGCTCGCGTAGGCGAAGAGCCACTTGCGCTCACGTCCAAAGAGTTCAAAATTCTCGACTATCTTACCTCTCACGAGAACCAAATTATGCCCAAACAAAAGATTATCGACGACGTGTGGGGTGTTGACGAATATATAGACGAAAACACCGTTGCGGTGACGATTGCAAGGCTTCGCGACAAGCTCTCGAAGGTGGGTATCAACAACGTAGTCACCGTGTGGGGACTGGGTTATAAGTGGCAAGATTAAAGAGAAAATTGCAAAAATATGCTTTTACGTGCGCAAAATCGATAGATAAACTTTGAGTTATGAAAAGAAGTGAAATCGTAAAAATAGAAAGAACGCTTGCGCGTTTTCAAGACGGAGACTTGTATACGCGCGTAGATACGAGCGGTGTGGGTGAGTATCACGCAATTGCGGTGAGACTGGAAACACTGCGACTTTCTATGCTCAAAATCAAGGACGAGCAAGCACAAACGGAGAAGAGAACGAGCGTGTCCATATCCTCCGTCGCACACGATATGAAGACTCCTCTTGCGATAATCTCGGGATACGCCGAGTGCTTGTCGGACGGATTCGACGACAAAGACTATCCTGCGTTGATTGCTCAAAAAGCAGAGCAAATGAACGAGATGGTCGTTGGTATGGTGGAAGCTGCGAGAAACGCAAAAAGCGACGGTGAAGAGCATAGAGTGCTTTACGACGCAAGGGTGTTGTTCGGCAATATCCTCGACAAGCAACAAGCACTTGCTGCCACGAAGAATATAAAACTCAAAGCGGGAAAAATTCCCCGCGTCAATATCCGCGCGGATAAAACAAAAATAGAAAGCGTGGTGCAAAACCTTATTTCCAACGCCGTCAAATATTCAAACGAGAATACGACTATTAAAGTGACCTTTAAGCGCAACGGCGGATTTTTGTGCTTTTGCGTGAAAGACGAGGGTATAGGCATTGCCAAAGAAAATATCCCGCTCGTGTTCGACCAATACTTTAAAGAGGATGCCTCTCGTCCGAGCGGTGCAAGCCAAGGCGTGGGACTTTACGTGACCAAGTGCGTGGTGGACGACTATGGCGGAAGTATATCCGTAAAGAGTAAAAAAGGGAAAGGAAGCAAGTTCTTCGTCAAACTTCCGATAGAGCAAGGTATGGAAGAGCGCAAGTCGTTCACGGCAAAATTCGATAGTTTGCCACTTGTGGCGAAGGGTATAATTATGCTTTTGTTCGGCATTTTTTGGTGTTGTATATACCGCTTTGCCAAGTATGGCGAAACGAGATATACCACCACTCTCGTTGCGGGAATACTGTCTATGGCACTGTTCGTCTTTATGTGGCCGATAGACTATATAAGCGTATTCGTGTACGGAAAGCCGACCTTTTTGGCGGACTGAAAAGGTGTAAAACGCTTGCGTTTTTGCGTTGAAAACGAGGGAGAAAAGGATTGCTTTTCTGCATTGAAAAGCGAAAGAAAATATTGCTTTTTGCGATAAAAACAAAGAAAAAGATGCCGATATAGGCATAGAAAAGTAAAGAACGACGGGACGAAATCGTATCGTCGATTGTAAAAATATGGGCGACGGCGCACAAAGTGCGCGGTCGTTTTTTATATAATCGATTGATTTTGTGCCACACAACACACGAAAAGTGTGTGCTTTTATTAAAAACCCTTTAATGAATGTTAAAAACAAAATGTATAAAAATGACAGTCGGAACAAACGCAAAACCGCATAAATTTGCAATGTCGAACTTCGCAAAAAGGTGGTGATAAAACAACGGATTTTGAAAAACGCATAAGCGTGATTTTTAACTGAAAGGGAGTTTTATAGCGTCGTTTTGAGATAAAAAACCGTGTTTTCGAGATAAAAAGCGGTAATTGTCGCGTGATTGCAATATGTGATTTTTGTGTATTTTCGGGTGTTGAAACGGCGCGAATTTTGGCGCAAAAAAGCGTTTAATTGCACGTGCAACCGTATGCAAAAATTATAATTTATGCATAAAAATACATATTTGTAAATAAAAGACGAATTTTGTAAAAATTGTGTTTGACACTTATAAACAAGAGTAGTAAGATAATTTAGTATCAAAAAATATGCGCGTGCGTAAGTGCGTGTATATGTGAATGAAATTTATACAAAACGTATGCAAGAGGAAATATGAAACGAAAGGTATTGGTCGTAGCGTTGATAACGGTTGCACTGGCAAGTTTGCTCGTGGCGTGCAACTCGTCCACCAGCTACGACGGTATGACGAAAATTGTTTACGAATTGGAAGGCGGTTCGTATATGAACTGTGATTTGCCCGTATTGCAATATTACGATTTCAAATCGGGAACGAGCAATCTCATTTACGACCCGACCGTTCTTTCGCAAGAGACCGTGCAAAGAGAAGGCTACAAGTTTACGGGTTGGTTCAAGACCAAGACCGTTGACGGAAACGACGTGACTTATTCGGACAAGTGGAATTTTGAGTCGGACAAAGTCGGAACGGAAGGCATCACGCTCTACGCCGGTTGGGAACTCAAAGTGAAATACGCTTACAACGTATGCTACGTCGACGACAACGGCAATACGAAAGTGCTTGGAACATACAGCGTCAAAGCGGGTGAAGAGTTCAACGACAGAAAGAAATTTGCCAACAAACGCACGGGTTACACGGCGTACGTACATCAAAACGGCAAACTGCTCAACGGCGGATATTATCTCGACCCCGAGTTTACCAAACCCGCGGAAGGATACAAGCACCCCGGCGGTGACGAGAGTCTTACGATTAACGTTTACGCAAAGTACATCAAGGGCGAGTACACCATAGTGCGCAGTGCAAGCGAACTTACGCTTGCGAAGTCAAGCAATATCTACCTCGACGCCGACATCGATATGGGCGGAAAGGTGTTGTCTTTTGCAACGTACTCCAAGAAAACGTTTGAAGGAAACGGACACACCATTTCCAACTTCAAACTCGCGTACAATCTCAGCGACGCAAGCTTGGAAGCGAACTTCGACAACGGCAGTCAAAACGCGGTTTACGTGTGCTTGTTCAAAGAGATTGCGAATTCGACGATACAAAACGTAAACTTCAAGGGCGTGCAACTCGTCATCGAGGGTGAATTCAGTAAGGCTCAATACGTGTACGTCGCACCGCTTTGTATGAGCGCAACGGGTGCAACCGTGAAAAACGTGACCTTTGAATTGACTTATCAAATCGTAGGCCTGCCTATCGGTGAGAGCACGACGTTTGAGCTTTCAAGAGACGGTTACAGACAAAAAGACGAAGCGTCGAACTTCGAAGGCTTCGACATCACGATAAACGAAATAAAATAGTAAAAAACAAATTCGAAAAGAATTGAAGGAGATAGTAATGAATTCTAAAAAAGTCAAGACAATCGTATGCCTCGTGTTGGTTGTCGTAACGGCACTTTCAAGTATGATTGCGCTCGTTGCTTGCAACAAGAACCAAACGACTTACGACAATGAAAACGATCCGTTGGTCTTCTCGACGCAAGCGGTAGATAAGGTTTTCAATCCGTTCTTCTCGTCTACGGGCCCCGACAGCAGCGTCGTGGGTATGACGCAAATCTCTATGCTTTCCAACGACAAGAGCGGAAACGTTGCTTACGGTGACGGCGAAGCGGTCGTAGCAAAGGATTATCAATCCGTACATCAAGGCAATGAAGACGAAGGTATCACGACGTATTACTTCGTGCTCAAAAACAACATCCGTTTCTCCAACGGCTCTTATCTTACGATTAAGGACGTGCTTTTCAACTACTACGTGTACCTCGATCCCGCATACACCGGATCAAGCACCATTTATTCGACGGATATCGTCGGTTTGAAGGCGTATCGCACTCAAAGCCAAAACCCGGACGAGCAAGAGCAATTCAACGCGCAATTCAAGATTGCCGCGGCGGGCAGAATCAGCAAGCTCAAAACCGCTTGCAACGCAGTGTTTAAGGCTCACGACGACGCGGACGAAAGCGTTGAAAAGATGACTTCTTACCTCGAAGAATACGCAGCCGCAAACTCCGGCAACGAGAATATCGTCGCGGACTTCAAAAAAGCGGTGGAATTGTTCAAAGAAGAACTTGCAAACGACTATTCCAACAACGTTGACTCCTACAAGGATATTTCCTTCAAGGACGAGGACGGCAATCTTTACAAAAACTTGTTCACCACCGACCAAGAAGCGTTCTTCTACAACGAAGGCTTGATTACGTGGAATAAGAAAGAAGCCAAATTGAGCGTGTTCAACGACGACTTGGCAGGTATCAAATCCTGGTCCGTGCCCAAAGAAGGCGAGAACGAAGAGCAAGCAAAGGAAAGAGCAAAACAACAAGCAATCGATATCGTGTTTGCAGAGAAGATGCCCAAAAACGTCGTTGAAATCGTGTCTTACTGGAATACTTCCGTAACGCTTTCCGAATTCCTCGAAAAACAAGCGATGGAAGAGTTTGCAAAATCTCACACCAAGACCGTTGAAAACATCTCCGGTATCAAGTTTGCAAACCAAAAGGAAAGCGTGGTTGTAAACGGCACGGAATACAAACCCGTCGAGTACGATGCGAACGGCAACGTCAAAGAAGGCTTCAACGAGGTGCTCTCCGTCTCTATCAACGGCGTTGACCCCAAAGCAATCTGGAACTTTGCAATCGGTATTGCTCCGATGTACTACTACTCATCAAACAATTGGCACGGCAAGGATTATATAGGCTCGTTCAACTATAAAAACGAATTCGGTGTTGAATTTATGTCTCAATCCTTTATGAACGAAGTCGTAAAAGACCCGAACAAGGTCGGCGTTCCCGTCGGTGCGGGCGCGTATGCGGCAAGCAAATCCAGCGGTGGTATCGACAACGTCGCGTCCGGTGAATTCTACGACAAGGGCGTCATCTACTTCGAGAGAAACCCGTACTTCTGTATGGGCCCCGCAAAGATTAAGAAAGTGCGTTATCAAGTGGTCGGTTCAAACAACATCACCACGACGCTTTACACGGGCGCGGTTGACTTTGCAGAACCCAACGCAAAACCGGAAACGATTGAAGAAATCAACAGCCACGAAGGTTACGCAAGCCAACCCGTCTCAACGCTCGGTTACGGCTATATCGGCGTCAACGCGGGTAAAGTTCCGTCAATCAAGGTAAGACAAGCGATTATGCACGCAATCAACACGCAAGAAACCGTCGATTACTACAAGACGACCGCAAGTCCGATTTATCGTTCTATGTCGCGTTCGAGCTGGGCGTATCCCGGATACAACAACGGCGAATACGGCACGGACGATCCGACTCCGTACTATCCGTACGTCGGCGGTGCAGTGCCCGAAGACTTGTCCGTAGTCAATCCCGGTTACAGAGAGTTCGTAATAAACGAAGGACTTTCCGCGGGACAAAAGATGAACGAAGAACAACAAAGAAGATTTATCACGTCTTTGGTTGAAAGCGCGGGCTACACCATCAACGCAGAGGGTATCTACCAAAACGGTAGCAACAAACTCAAATATACGTTCACCATCGCAGGTGAAGAGACCGATCACCCCGCGTTCAACGCAATGTTGCACGCAAGAGAAGTGCTCAACGAATGCGGATTCCAAATCACCGTGACGACGGACTCCAACGCACTCAAAAAGTTGTCTACGGGTGACCTCGCCGTATGGGCGGCAGCTTGGGGCTCCACGATCGATCCCGATATGTACCAAGTCTATCACAAGGAATCCACCGCAACTTCCGTACTCAACTGGGGTTATAAACAAATCCTCAACGCTCCGAGCGGAAAGTACGATGTGGAGAAAGAACTCATCGATCAATTGTCCGCACTTATAGAAAGTGCTCGTACGACGGAAGACAAAACGTCGAGAGCAAGAGATTACAGCGACGCGCTCGATATCGTAATGCAACTCGCAATCGAACTTCCGACGTATCAAAGAAAAGACTTGTTTGCATACAACACCAAGAAGATTGACGCAAGCACGTTTACTCCGATCAGTGAACTCTCACCCTTCAAGGGCTTGACAAGCGAACTTTGGAACGTATCGCTCGTTACTGCAAAATAATCGATAAAGCAATGCGCTACGGCGCGAAAATACTATGAGGAAAAGCGCGATTTGAGGCAAATCGCCTCAAATACGCGCGTGTAAAAAGATGTTTAAGTATATCGTCAAAAGAATACTGATTTCCATAATAATATTGATTGGCGTATCCATCATCATCTATACGATGGTGAGATTGATGCCAAACGATTACGTGGACTTGAAGTATTCTCAACAACTTCAAGCCGGAACGGTTACTCAGGAAGACATAGCCAGGTTCAAGGAATTGTACGGAATCGGCGACTCGTCTTTCGAGGGCATAATGGGCGGATATTTTAAGTGGCTCGGCAACATGTGCAAGGGCGACTTGGGTGTATCGTTTAAGTACGAAAAGCCCGTGGGGCAAGTCATAAGCGAAAATATGTGGATTTCGTTTGCGATTGCGTTTATAGCGACGATTTTGCAGTTCTTGATTGCGATTCCGCTCGGTATAACCAGCGCGACGCACCAATATTCCGCTCGCGACTACATCACTACGGTTCTTACGATGGTGGGCATTTCATTGCCGACGTACTTCTTTGCGGCTATCGCAATCAAGATTTTCTCCGTCGACCTCGGAATTTTGCCTCCTAACGGACTTATCAACGCAAGTATGGACTATGCGAATAATTTTGCAGGTCAAATGGCAAAATTCGGCGATATGTTGCAACACATGATATTGCCTATCTTCGTCAGTGTTTTCTTGTCCATCGGCGGTCTTATGAGATACACTAGAACCAACACTTTGGAAGTGCTCAACGCCGACTACATAAGAACGGCAAGAGCCAAGGGTTTGTCCGAAAAAACGGTAATCTACAAGCACGCTTTTAGAAATACGCTCATTCCGCTCGCAACTTTGCTTGCGGGAATTTTGCCGTCTTTGTTCGGCGGTATGATGATCACCGAGCAAGTGTTCGGCATCGACGGTATCGGCCGTCTTGCGTATCAGGCGTTGAAGGAAGGCGATATCCCGTTCGTTATGGGATACAACATGTTCCTTGCGGTTTTGACGGTTATCGGCACGCTGTTGTCCGATATTATGTACTCGATTGTTGACCCGCGCGTCAAACTCAGCAAATAGTAGGTGAATTATGGAAGAAAAAGATTTGAAAAACATAAACATCGATAAAGTTGCCTCTGACGTGCAAGACGCGACCGCTCTCGAAGAGCAATCCGCAGCAGTCGAAAATGCGACGGAAGCGGAAAACGTCCGGGCGACGGACGATACGCAAGAAAAAGAAGGCAAAGAAGATAAAGTCGAATACGTATACAAGGAAATGAGCCCTTTGAGAATGGTGGGAAGAAGATTTTTCCGCTCCAAACTCTCAATAGTCGGTCTCGTAATGATAGTGTTCCTTATTCTGTTCTCTTTCCTCGGCCCCGTGATTTACGACAAGTGGGGTGAAGAGACCGTTGACAGAACGGAAGTCATCAACACCATAAGAAACTCTTACGACTGGGTTGACGAAAACGGTGAGACGATCACGATTAAGGAAGTGCTTCAACACAAATCCGAAATCAATTCCTACGCAGATCCGTCCAAAGATCACCTTCTCGGCACGGACGACAAGGGTATGGACGTCTTTGTAAGAATTATGTACGGCGGACGTATATCCTTGACGATAGGCTTCATCGTAGTAATACTCGAAACTATAATCGGTATAATTCTCGGCGGTCTGGCGGGCTACTTCGGCGGCTGGGTGGATCAGTTGATTATGCGTATAGTGGATATATTCACATGCGTGCCTACGCTTCCTATTTTGCTTATCGCGTCGGCTATGATCGACTCTTGGCAAGTGGACGCGGATACGAGAATTTACCTCTTGATGGCAATCATCACCATATTCAGTTGGAGCGGTGTCGCGCGTCTCGTCAGAGGACAGATTTTGTCCTTGAGAGAGCAAGAATACATCACCGCGACGGAAGTTATGGGATTGCCGACGTGGAGGAAGATTTTCGTGCACCTCATACCCAACGTTATGCCTCAACTTATCGTGTCGATGACGCTCGGTCTCGGCAGCGTTATCTTGTACGAGTCTACGTTGAGCTTCTTGGGACTCGGCGTTCAATTGCCGAAGGCCGCTTGGGGTACTATGATTGCAACGTCCAACGATCCGCAAGTTTTGAGCTACCATATGAACATGTGGTTGCCTGCAGGTATTATGATCGTTATTGCGGTGTTGGGCTTCAACTTCGTAGGCGACGGCTTGCGCGACGCAATGGATCCCAAAGCAAAAAAATAATTGACAGGTGGTTTTATGAAAATAGAAAAGAAGAAAAAAGCGTCAAATTATCTGTCAATACGCGACAGCAGAAAAATAATCAGATACAACATCAAAAAGATGAGGTATTACGAGGCGCAAAAACGTAAAAAACGCGATAAGAGCGAATATACGACCACTATGCGCGACGAAAACAACCTCATCGAAATAGAAAATCTCAAAACTTGTTTCTTTACGGACACGGGCACGGTTATGTCTGTCAACGGCGTATCTTTCGAGATACCCAAGAACAAAATCGTGGGCGTCGTGGGTGAATCGGGTTGCGGTAAGAGCGTAACGTCGCTCTCCATTATGCAACTGGTGCAAGCACCGCAAGGACAAGTGGTTGACGGTCAAATAAGATTCAATTCCGACGAGCTCGGCTACGACGAAGAGGGCAAAAAGATTGCTTACGACATCGCAAAAATGCCGACCAAGGAGATGTACAAGGTACGCGGAAAAGACATCACGATGATTTTCCAAGAGCCGATGACCTCGCTCAACCCAGTCTTTACGATAGGATACCAACTTGACGAAGTGTCCTTCACGCACAATCCGTCCGTGAGCAAGCAAGACGCAAAAGCGGTGAGTATCGAGATGCTCAAAAAAGTAGGCATCGCGATGCCCGAAAGAGTGTACGCCTCCTACCCCCACGAGTTGTCGGGCGGTATGCGTCAAAGAGTTATGATTGCAATGGCTCTCGTAGGCGACCCCAAACTCATCATCGCGGACGAGCCGACCACGGCACTCGACGTCACCATACAAGCGCAAATCCTCGAACTTTTGAAGGACTTGCAACGCAAAGAGGGATGCTCCATTATGCTTATCACGCACGACCTCGGCGTTATTGCGGAAATGGCGGACGAAGTGGTGGTTATGTACGCGGGCAGGGTGATTGAAAAAGGCACGGCAAGCGAAATCTTCCACAACCCCAAACACCCCTACACGATAGGACTTCAAAAGAGCAAACCGCTCATCACGTCCCCGTCAAACGAACCGCTTTATTCCATACCGGGACAAGTCCCCAACCCGATAAATTTGCCAAACACTTGCTACTTCAAGAACAGATGCGCAAAGTGTATCGGCGCGTGCGAAGGGGAATATCCGCCCGAAATCAAAATCAGCGACACTCACTACGTGTCGTGCTATCTGTACGAACAAAAGGAGGGCAATGAACAATGAGCGATATCCAAAAGAACGAATTGTTTGAAGACGCTCAAAGCGAACAAAACGCAAGCGTCGAAAACGAGCAAAATGCCCTTCAAAACACGCAAGAGAAAAAAGACGACATCATTTTGGAAGTGGACGATTTGCAAAAGCACTTTGTGCTTTCACGCACGTTGTTCGGCAAGCCGACTTCCACTCTCAAAGCGGTTGACCACGTCAGTTTCAAACTCAAAAGAGGCACGACCATCGGTATCGTGGGTGAGTCCGGTTGCGGAAAAACCACGATGGGCAGAACCATCCTCAAACTGTACGATATCGACGGCGGAAAAGTGTACTACAACGGTGAAGATATCACCGATATCTCCAAAAAGAAGATGCGCGCGTTGAGGACTTCGATGCAACTTATCTTCCAAGACCCGTATTCCAGCCTCCCGCCGAGAATGACTATCGGCAGTATTATTTCCGAGGCGGTGAAAGTGCACAAAATCGTGCCAAAAGAAGAGGTTTCCTCGTACGTGCGCGACATAATGAAGAAGTGTGGATTGCAAGAGCAATATTACGACCGTTATCCGCACGAATTCTCCGGCGGTCAAAGACAACGTATCTGCATTGCAAGAGCGTTGGCGGTCAAACCCGACCTTGTTATTTGCGACGAGCCGGTAAGCGCACTCGACGTGTCCGTGCAAGCGCAAATCATCAATTTGCTCAAAGAATTGCAACAAACGATGAACCTCACTTACGTGTTTATCTCCCACGATTTGTCGGTGGTCAAGTACATAACGGACGAAATTATGGTTATGTACCTCGGCAATATGATGGAAAAGGGTGATACGGACGATTTGTTCGACAATCCGCTTCACCCGTACACGAAAGCGTTGTTCTCGGCAGTTCCCGTGCCAGATCCCGACGTGAAGAGCAAGAGAATCATTCTCGAAGGCGATATTCCGTCACCGGCAAATCCGCCCAAGGGTTGCAAATTCCACACTCGTTGCTCGCAATGTATGAACGCGTGCAAGATTATCGAGCCGAAGTATCACGAGGTTACGCCCGGACACTTTGTTGCCTGCCACCTCTACGACGAGGATATTATGAGCAGACAAGAGGAACTCGACAAAGCGTACGAGCACGTCAAAGAGATGGAAGAGCGTCAAAAAGAGATTGCGGACGAATACGACGTAATCAAGAGAATCAAAGACGCTTTCGAAAAAATCCTCAAGAAGAAGAAATCAAACGACGAGACTTTTGAAGAGTCGGCACCCGTTGAAACCGACGAAATCAAAGACGAAATCGGCGATGAAAACGACTTCAAAGGTGTGGATATCATTCAAAACCAAGAAGTGACGCACACGCTCGAAGACGACAACGTCCAAGACGCAAGCGACGCAAACGACGATGAAGAAATATAAAAAGAAAGTCAAAGTCATATACGTCGAAGACGACGGGCGCACGCTGTACAATATGGACGGCGTGAGACGTCAAAATGCCATTATTCCCGACAAGATAACCAATACTCGCCTTGAAAAGAATAAAAACAAGGACAAGGAAGAGGCACATCTCGAAAGGAAAGAACGGCGTGCGGCAATCAGAGCAGGGTATGCGGTATACCTCCCGATATTATTCGGAGTGCTCGTATGCTTTGCGGTGGTTGCGGTGGTGATGTACTTCTGGTTGAAGTAATATCGATAAATAATATATAGTAATAAAATTTTTAGGTATATATATGAAAAGGAAACTAATCAGCATTTGCCTGATGATTGCGCTCATATCGCTGTCGGTGTTCACACTGGTGGCGTGCGGTGCAAACGCAGGCAACGTATCCGACGGTAATACGGAAGTTGCGACCTATCAAAACTTGCGCGTTTTCAACACAGGGTTGAAACTCACGCAAGAGGAACTTCTCGATCGCATCAAAGCCGATTATCTCAAAGAGAACAAAGGCTATCTCGATACGGACGAAATAGTCGTTATGGTTTCGCTCGAAGGCAAATCCCTCATCGACGACTATATCGACGAATATTCGGACGATTACTCAAGCGTTGCCGAGTATGCCGCGAGCGAGGTGGGCTCCAACAAGCGTATCTACTTGCAAGCACAACAAGAGGACGCCATAAGACGCCTTACGCAAAACGGCTTGATCGAGAACGTCAAGTGCAGTTACGACACGGTTATGAACGGGTTTGCCGCAACTATCAAGTACGGCAATTTGCGCGCGCTTGAAAATTCAAGCGGTGTTAAGAGCGTCATAATCAGCGACACCTACAATCGTCCGCAATCCACGTCTTCGACGGGTGCGTCTTCTATCACCAACCTCGTCGACGTGTACGAAACGGGTATTTTCAACTCGTCCAGCGTGCCTTATACGGGCAAAAAGACGTCGGTTGCTATACTCGACAGCGGTTTCGATTGCACTCACACGGTGTTCCAAAGAAATCTTGACGCAAACGAAGTGTCTTTCTCCAAAGAGGACATTAAGAGCGTTTTGGCACAAACCAACGCCGCAAAATACACTTCCGATATCGACGTAGACAAGGTTTACGTATCCGGCAAAATTCCGTTTGCGTACGACTATGCTGACAAGGATATCAACGTTTTCCCGTACGACTCCGAGCACGGCACGCACGTTGCGGGCATTATCGGCGGCAAAGACGACGTTATCACGGGCGTTGCGGTGGATACGCAACTTGTGCTTATGAAGGTTTTCCCCGATTTGAGCACGGGCGGTAAGACGGAAGACATCTTGCTTGCTTTGGAAGACGCGGTTTTGCTCAACGTCGACTGCATCAATATGTCGCTCGGTTCTTCTTGCGGTTTTTCCAGAGAAGTCGACGAAGTGAACGTAAACAGAATTTACGACAAGCTCAACGAAAGCGGTATCAGCGTTCTTACGGCGGCGAGCAACAGTTACAGCACGGGCTTCGGCGGTGAACAAGGCAACACCAATATGGTCACCAATCCCGACTCGGGCACGGTAGGTTCTCCGTCAACGTACGAAGCATGCCTCTCCGTTGCGTCTATCAGCGGAACGAAGAGCAAATATATGGTCGGCAACGGCACGGACGTCATCTTCTTCAAAGAGTCCAATTCTATCACGGGTGAAGAAAACGACTTCTTCAAAGAACTCGGCATAACCGAAGGCGGAGCGAGAGAGTACGAATACGTTACAGTCCCCGGCACCGGCGGAAAGACGAGTTACGCGGGTCTTGACGTAAAAGGCAAAATCGCTCTTGTAAGACGTGGTGACAATAGTTTTGAAGAAAAAGCTCGTTACGCAAAATCCGCGGGCGCGATTGCGTGTATCATTTACAACAACATCGACGGCGATATCGCTATGTCGATGGGCAAGAGCGAGCATATCCCCACGATATCGATATCCAAGGACAACGGCTACAAACTTGCCAAAAAGAAGAGCGGAACGCTTACAATTGCGTATAGCAACCAAGCAGGTCCGTTTATGTCAGACTTTTCAAGCTGGGGTCCGACTCCGTCGCTTGAACTTAAACCCGAAATCACCGCACACGGCGGAAACATCAAGTCCGCAGTGCCCGGCAACAAATACGACGAGTTGAGCGGTACGTCCATGGCAACGCCCAACCTTTGCGGTATCGTGGTGCTTATAAGACAATACCTCAAAGAGAAGTATCCCAAAAAGAACTGGAAAGAAATCTCCGTTCTCACCAACCAAATGTTGATGTCTACGGCAACGATTGCTCTCAACGAAGAAGGCAATCCGTATTCTCCTCGCAAGCAAGGCGCGGGGCTTGCCAGCCTCAAGAACCTCGTTGCGACAAGAGCGTATCTCACCGTTGACGCACAAGACAAGGATGGTAACACGTACACCAAAGACCGCACCAAGATTGAACTCTTTGACGATCCTCAAAGAACGGGCTTGTACGAGATGTCTTTCAACGTCGTCAATATCTCAAACGACGTGTTGACCTATGATTTGTCACTCGTGGGTATGACGGAAAGCGTGTCTACATCCGATGAAAAGCACGTTGCGGAAACTCCTCAAATTCTCGAAGGCGTAAAGAACTTCGAAATCGTGGAGGGCGGAACGCTTGACGGCAACAAACTCACCGTAGGTGCGGGCGCAACGGCAAAAGTGAAGGTGACGTACACTCTCACGAATCAAGAAAAGAAACTTATCGAAAAACTCTTCCCGTACGGTATGTACGTCGAAGGATTTATAAAACTCAAACAAACGGGGGACGAAACGGAAGATGCAAAGAATATCGACCTCAACGTGCCTTTCCTCGCTTTCTACGGCGATTGGACGGAAGCCCCGATGTTTGACAAAACCTACTACGAAGTAGAATCCGAAGCACACGACAAGGCAATCGACGACGAGGACAAACTCAAAGCCGATTACTTTGCGACGACGCCTTACGGTTCGTATTTCTACAACTACATTATTCCTCTCGGAACGTATTTGTACGACGTCGATACCGATAAGTACGACGAAATCCCCGCAACGCAGGAACATATCGCAGTGTCCAATATTCTCGGCACGATAGACGGTATCTCGGTGGTATATGCGGGCCTTTTGAGAGGCGCAAAGACGATGACGTTTACCATAAAAGACAAAGCCACGGGCAAGGTTGTTTGGGAACACGTCGACTACAACGCAACCAAGGCATATTCCTACGGCGGAAGTCCGTTGCCTTATTACGAGCAACTCAAGTTCAAGTCTTTGGCAAACGGCCTCGTGAACAACGCCGAGTATACCTTTGAGATGAAAGGCGAGCTTGACTACGGTGACGGCGGTGCCGCAAAGAACGTCAGAAACAGTTTCGGCTTCGACTTCACGGCAGACGACGAAGCTCCCGTTATCAAGAGCGTTACGTACGAAAAGAAGTACGACCGTACTCTCAAAAAGGACAGATACTATATCAATATGGTTGTCTACGACAATCAATACGTGCAATCGATAACTCCGGTTATCTTCACGTCGAGCAGTAGTTATTCCTTCCTTACGAAGAATCCTATCCCCGTTTACAGCGAAAAGGGAAAGGACAACACGATAAGATTTGAAATAACCGACTACCTCAAAGATATCGGCAACGACGCGTTGATTACGAGTGCGCTTGCGTTCTCTATCGACGACTATGCGCTCAACTCCAACATCTTCCTTTGCCAACTCCCGGGCACGAAGGGTGACTTCAAGTTCACCAAAGACGGCACGATGGACGGTGCGGACCTCATCATTTTGTCCGCTTACGAAGACGAAGTTATCGACCTTACGCAATATCTCGCAACGGGCGACGACAGCGTTGACGAAAACAAAGACTATTTGAAATACTTGTCCTGGTCTTCTTCCAACGAAAACGTTCTCGAAGTCAAGAACGGTCTTGTCAAGTGCATTGCAGAGGGCAAAGCAACCGTAACGGTGAGAGAACAAATGGAACTCAACCAAGCGGTTATCATAATCAACGTCAAGAAGAGGGCGTCCTCTTCGGACGAAGAGGCGGCGGCTACGAGTGCGTCCGAGGTGTTTGCCTCGACGAGCGATATATCCCTTCAATCGGTTGCCGACGACTACAACAAAGCGACGCTTAAAGAGTTGAGATTCTCATATTACGACACGTTGTTTGCGTACTCTCGCGCGGCGCAAACCAGCGAGATAGGCAAGACGGGGGACAGAAGATTCGTTGCTTCCGCTCCCGATATCGGTATGTACCCCGGCGAGAAAGTCAGACTCAACTACGACGTAGAGCCGTGGTACGTGGCAGAGAAATACGAGTTCGAGTATTCCTCAAACGACACCAATATCGCGCAAGTCAACGAAAAGGGTGAAGTGACCGCACTCAAAGAAGGCTCGGCAATCATTACGATAAAACCGAAGAACTCCTACATTCAAGCGTCGGTTACCATAAGAGTCAAGAACGAATTCGTCATCGAAAATCGTGAACTCATTGCGTATAAGGGGCTTGGCGGAAACGTAGTTATCCCCGACGACGAAGGCATTTTGTACATAGGCGCGTTTGCGTTCTGCTTGTACGAAACGGACAACTCCGTGGAACTTGACGAGGACGATTACGACTCCAACAAAATCCCCGCTTCCAACACGAGCGTTACGAGCGTGGTTATCCCCAAGGGCGTTGAGGAAATCAAGAAATACGCCTTCTACAACTGCACGGGACTTAAATCGGTGACGATACCCGATTCGGTCAAATTTATACGTGAATTTGCATTCCACGGCGATAAGAAACTCGAAACCGTCAACGTCGTCAAAGAGGACGGCACGATGGTTGAGGGCAACGACCTCACCCAAAGCAAGGTGGAAGTTATCGGCGCGTCCGCGTTCAAGAACTGCAAAGCACTTGCAAATATCAATCTCGCAAGCGTTTTGAGTATAGGCGCAAACGCATTCGAGTACTGCACGTCTCTTACGAGCGCAAACCTCACGGCGTTGCGCAATACGGGCAAAGAAGCGTTTAAGGACTGCACGTCTCTTACGAGCGTGGTGCTTGACAAGTCGACGCAACTTTCTTATGCGATGTTTGCAAAGTCGGGACTTACGAGCGTGGATATCTACAATCAACGCACGTTTATCCCCGAATATTGCTTCGCAAGATGCGATAATCTTGAAAGCGTAACCATTCACAACGACTTGTTGTCGATAGGCAAGGGTGCGTTTAGCGATTGTCCCGCTCTTACGAACGTTGATATTAGAAGCAGTATCGGAGTTATCGGAGAGCAAGCGTTCTACAACTCTTCGGCACTCGAAAATATAACGCTTCCGGATTGCGAAGTGCAAATCGACGCTTACGCATTCTACAAGTGCTACGCGCTCACGAATGTGACGTTTGGCGCAAATACTAAAATCAAACAAATCGAAGGCTTCGTGTTCAAAGACACCGCACTTTCAACTTTCGTAGTGCCTGCGGGCAATACCAACTACTCGGCGGAAGGCAACTATTTGCTCTCCAAAGACGGAAGTACGATTATCTTGGCTGCCGTAGGCGCAGAATACGGAGATTTGGTTATAAACGCAAAATACACGGCTATCGCAAACAGTGCTTTTGCCGGCGCGAAAGTGAATACCGTAACGTTTGAAAGCAAAGACACCTCAATCGGTGATTTCGCATTCGCCGGTTGCGATACGCTCACAAAAGTCACGTTTGCTCCCGAAACGGGCACAACGGTAGGCAAGAGAGCGTTTGCGGCGTGTTCCTCTATTAAGGAAGCGGTCAACCTTGACAAGGTGACGAGCATCGGAGAATACGCATTCGTAAACACCGCTATTGCATCGGTATCTATCGGTGAAAACACGATAGTGGGTGAGGGTGCGTTCCTCAATTCGAGCGTGGAAACGGTTACGCTCGGCGCAAACGTTACGCTCAACCTCGGCGTGTTCCAAAACTGCAAACTCCTCGGCGTAGTGAATATGCCCGCCGGCGGAAACGTCCATATAGGACAAGGCTGTTTTGCAAACGATACGAGACTTCACACCATTGACCTCTCCAAGACGGACGATACCATCGAAAAAGAAGCGTTCTACGGTTGCACCTCGCTTATGAAAGCAAATCTTGCAAACGTCAAGAACGTCGGCGATTACGCCTTTGCGGACTGCGCGGGACTTTCCGAAGTCCACGTGCCCGTCGTGGAGGTTATCGGAGATTGCGCATTCGGTCGTTACAGCCAATTCGGATCCGCTCCGTGCTTCACGACTATCGAATTGCCTTCGACGCTCAAAGAAATCGGAGAAATGGCGTTCCTTTACAACGCCAAACTCGGAAGTATCGTCATTCCGTCATCCGTGACAAAAGTCGGTAATTACGCGTTTGCGTACTGCACGTCTCTTGCCTCGGCACAACTTCCCGACAATATGACGACGATTGCGGACTATATGTTCGGCGGTTGCCAATCGCTTGCGACTGTCAACCTCGAAAACGTAACCAAGATAGGTCAATATGCGTTTACGCTTGCTCCTTTGTCGAGCGTGGATATCGCAAACGTGGTGTCTGTCGGTGAAGGTGCGTTTGCTCAAACCGGTCTCACGAGAACGGTCAACGCGGACAAACTCGAAAGCATCGGCAACTACGCGTTCCAAGCAACCAACGTTATTGCTTTCAATGCTCCGAAGCTCAAAACCATCGGCAATGCCGCATTTGAAAAATCCGCAATGCTCGCATCGTTCACGTTCTCGTCCGATCTCGAAAGCGTGGGCAAGGGCGCGTTCTACGGATGCACGACGTTGAGAAGCTTCGGTCGCTATACGAGCGGTCAAAACGTGACTTCCGCAGACGGTAAGATAAACGATTACGCGCTCTTGAACGGCGGTGCGCTCTACGTGAAACTCGCGTCCGATAAATACGAACTCAAAGCGGTTCCCGGTGGCGCGTATAAGAGAGAACTCGTGGTCATGGACGGCACGGTGCGCATTGACGATTATGCGGGCAACGCAAACGTCAACGTCGCTTCAATCGTGCTTCCCGACGGTCTCAAACGCATCGGTCAATACGCGTTCTACGGATATACCGCACTTAAAAGCGTTGAATTCAAGTCCGTCGTAGCTCCCGCAATGGAAAACTGCTACAACAAGGACGCAAAACTCACGTCAAACGACCCCGGATACGAATTGCTACACGATCAATTCGATATCTTCCAATACGAACTTGCGTATTTCAACTTCATCGACTTGCTCGGAAAGAAAAATCCGATTTCTATGATTTTGCCTTCCAACGCAAAGGTTGAAGGATACGACTCGCTCGTATACCTCGTGTACTTCGGCAAGGCGGAAGACGCTCTCAGAAGCGACTACGAGGCAATGGAAAAGAGTTTGGTCGAGTTCTACGATTATGCAAAACAAGTGGCTGCGCTTCAAAACGTAACCCTTGTAAACGAACAACTCGTCAGCAACGCGCTTACGGCGTACAACTCCGTAACGCAAGACCCGACGAAATACGGCTACGACAAGGCAGAGTGGGACGGACTCGTCAAAGCGGTTCAAGACGCAAAGACGACGATTAGAAATCTCAAATTTGCCAACGCAAGCGAAAAGGTCAAAGCGGTTCAAGCACTCATCGACGCATTGCCCGACACGTTCAGTGTGGGAGCAATCGATACGGTCAAGAACGTTATCGAGCAAATGGACGCGCTTCAAGCAAGCGACAGAGCAATCCTCGATACGACCAAACTCGACGCGTTCAAAGCGTCGTACAACGAGTATCGCAACACGATAACCGAGCAAGTTGCGCCTCTCAAAGACGCAACCGACAATATCGGCTTTGCAATCGTGCTTGCGTCCGCGCTCGCACTTGCGGGACTGGCGTTTGTTATCAAACGCACGATTATATAATAGGAGGATGAAAAGATGAAAAAGACCAAGTTTGTATTGTTGACGTCGGTAATCCTCGTCCTCGTATTCGCACTCTGCGCTTGCGATTTTGTGATAAAAGATTTCGCAAAGTACAGTGAGGCAATGACAAAATCTATGGACAGCGTGACTTCGGTGGGCTCGCATATCACCATGCAAGACCAAGGCGTGCTCGTCTACGAGTATCAAAGAAATATGGCAATCGACGGCAATAACGCCACTATTACGACGGTTGAAAAGACGCTCAACTCGAGCTTCCAACTTGCCGAAACCAGCAACACCGAGCAAAAATCGGGCGTTGACAGAGCGCAATTGTTGCCGATATCGCTTTCCCAATACAGTGCAAAGGACTTGAAGATGGAATCGGATAAGTTGTCTTGCACCGTAAGTGCGGAAGACTTTGCAAGCGTTATGAAACTCGGCTCTTACGAGATTGGCGGAAACGCAAATATCACGTGCGAGTTCGAGAAAAAGACGCTTACGAAAATTACTTGTGAATTCGATACGAAAGACGGAAAACACGTCCAAATCGTACATGAATTCAACTATTGAGAAGGAGAGTGCGTATGAAAAAGTTTAATTACGTATTGGCAATAGCACTTATTGTCGTGTGCGCGCTCACGGCTTTCGTTGCGTGCGACGACAAGGGCGGTGGAGACAATCCGTCCGCTCCTACGACGCTCGCAACCCCGCAAAACGTCGAAATGTCCGACGCGGGCGTTATCACTTGGACGGCGGTGCAAAACGCAACGTCTTACGCGGTGGTGCTCAACGGAAACGAGTTCGAGACTACAAACACGTCCTATCAAGTGGCGCAAAGCCTGCTCGTAAACGACATTCGTTACAGCGTATACGCAAAGGCAAACGGTTACAATAACTCTGCAAAGAGCGAAGAAGGCTTCTTCAAAGGCAAAGGCGTTACGCCCAAACCGCAAGAAGTGAAAGTCAGTATCTCCAAGACTGCGGAAATCAAGAGCGGAAAGAGTGTGACCTACAAAGCGTATATCGACGGCGTCGAGGCAAAAGACGGTGAAATTACGTGGTCGATATCGGAAGGCAAATCGTATGCCACGATTGACGGCACGGGCAAGGTAACCGCAACGGAAGTTACAGGTGACAAAAAGATCAAAATCGTTGCAAGAAGCACCAAAAACACCGCTTGCTATGCGGAAAAAGAAGTGTGGATCGTTGCGAGAACAGACCTCACGGCAGATATGCTCGCAACACTCAATCACGCAAGAATAGGCTTCGAGGGCTACGACAGCATCGATCTTTTCAAGACGGATATGTTCCATACGTTCGTAAGAACCGTAACTTTGCCCATTAGAACGGCAATGGACGGCAACAACTGGTATGCGGAATACGAAGATTCTTCTTCGGGCATCAAGACGGGATTGTACTATAAGAACGTCGACGGCAAAGCAAACCAAGTGAGCGTAAGCTTTATGAACGAAGAACAACCCGTGCCGATGATAGACGAAAATGACCAAATCGTGTCGTGGGAGGACGCCGGATTGTACAACAATCTTACAAATCTTTCGATAGACGATTTCGAGTTTGACGAAACGTTGTGGCGCTGGATGTACAAGAATAGCGGTGATACGCTTTCAAAACGCCTCGTCTCCTCTGCAACTCCTTACGATTTCGAAGTCAATCAATGGGGACTTATTATCGACGAAGGCGAGATAGTGGCAATCTACGCTCAAAGCAAAGACGACTATCAAATCGTTGAAGGGTATAAGGCTGTGCAAGAACTTTACGTGGCAATCAACACCAGCGAAAGCGTGGAAGTGCCGACGATAAACAAGTTCACTCACGACAAGCAATACGACGAGTTGTACGCAAGATTGCAAACCGCAATCGACAATATGCGCGCGCTTGACAGTTACAAACTCGACTTCTACGAGATGACAAGTTCGCAATACGGTTCGAGTTACAAGGGCTTCGTCGAGACCGTTACGAACGATCTTTGCTACTTCCATCCGTACAACGTGAAGTACGACAACAGCCAAAACGAAATCCGTACTTATGAAGACAACGCGTCTTACGGCTATAAGAAGATAAGCGACAATCTCTACAATGCGTACAGTGAAAATGCCAAAACCGAAGAGAGCGACCTTACGACGTACAAAGCGACTCGTGCTTATCAAAATTCGTTTGATAAGGCAAGACCGAGCTTTGCGTTCTCTTCCGAGATATTCACCTCTTACGCATACGACGAGGATGCAAATACTTATACGTATTACGTCAACGAGGCAATGTGCGGTGTGGCTTCAACGTTCTATTATGGCGTAGGCAACGACATCAACCTCTACGGAATCTTTGCGACAAAAGGCATGTTGACCAATACGACGTTCACTCCGTTTGTGGTGGTCAAAGACGGTTATATTACCGAGTCTTGCTTCTACTTCTATCTCGGCTCTATGTTCGGCGTGGTGTCCATCAAATATTCGGACTTTAACACCGCAACCAAGCCCGAGGGTGTGAACGTGAGCTTCGATACCAGACAAGTTCCGACTTCGTGGGACCAATTGACGATAATCAAACGTGACGACGAGTCCTCTTCGACTTCAAACGACACGGAAGTCAACGCACTCGTTTATCTCAAAGAATTCCTCGGCAAAGACAACGCTGGTGAAATCCTTCCGTTCTTCGGCGAAGTGCTCGGCGATTCTTACGGTTTCGGTATGATGCTCACCAAAGTGCCCGGCGGAAGCAAAACCGCAAAGAACGCTTTGTGCTTGTACTACGACGTACCGCTTGACGTGGACTATACCATCAATTCCTCACTTAACGCGGTGAGAGAATTCCTCAAAGAGAAAGGTTTTGTCCGCAACAAATACGACGAGTATCACGACGCGGCAAACGGAATTTGGGTAGCACCGATAGATCAAAGCCTTGACTTTGTCATCTACGTGTGGAAAGACTAACGGAAATCAACGCGTAAGCGGGGAGCAACGATCCTCGCCCAAGCAAGATTATAAATAGGATAAAAAATAAAATTTCATAAAGGAGAACAAAAAATGGAAACGCGCAAAAGAATGAAAAAGAGCGTAATCGCTCTCGTTTGCGTACTTTTGCTTGCAAGCATGGTGCTTACGCTCGTGGCGTGCGACGATAAAGGAGACGGCAACGTGCCGACTATCAATATCGTAACGTCCGTTGCGGAAGGATCTACTGTAAACAAAGGCGACAAAATCACGTTTGTGGTTGCTGTATCCGATAATAGCGCTTACACCGTGACGGTAAGCAATACCGACGTTGCGAGCATCGTTGGTAATACGCTATATATTAACGCAGAAGCATCGCAAGATCTCGACCTCAATTTGATTGTATCGATCAACCGTTTGCCGAACGTTAAGAAGGTGGTCACGTTCAAGATGAAAGCACCGGTTGTGCTTCCCACTTTGACCGTAAAGGCAAACAAGCCCGAAAAGACCAGACTCGAAAAGAACGACACGGTTATCGTCAACGCGGTATCTTCCGACGGTAGCGACGTAGTGCTCGGCGTAAGCAACGAGACTCTCGCAAAAGTCGAAGGCAACGTTGTTACGATTATCGCAGAACCCGCGCACGAAGAGTCTTTGACGATCACCGCATCTCTCAAAGATTATCCGTCCGTATTGGTCGCAAGACAATATTACGTCAAAGCACCGACGATCGACGGACAAGTCACCGGCGCAAACGGCAACGTTTTGACTACTGCCGCAATCAACGCATTGGGCAACAAGAGCATCACCGTCAACGGCGTCGTAACGGACTACTTCGTTGACGCAAGCGACGGTTCTACCACCACTCACGAGTACATCACCAAAGTGTTGATGGAAGAAGGCAAGTGGTACGGTGAATGGTACGCAACGCCGGAAGACGGCAAACAAGCTTCAGTCATTACCGATAGTTTCGTAGCAACGGAAGAAGCAAACTACGTCGGTGAAGGCGGTGTCGTCGGACGCGGTGTGCAAAGAGTGTTCATCGACAAGAACAACCAAGTCAGCAAAAAACTTCAAACGGGTTCGTTGAGCGTGCCTTATTTGTGGGACGAGCAACATTATTGGAACCATATTCAAGAGTTTGCAACCAACATCTCCAAGAAGTTCGTTTACAGACCCGACGAGGACGTGTTCGAATACGTATGGAAGACGTACACCGACGAAGGTGCGGAAGTCGTTGAAGACGAATACGATTATTTTTTGATGACGTATCTCTCTTACAGCTTCACCCCGATGCTTGACGACACTCTCGAGAACGTCTACTTCAAGATGGAAAACGGTGAAATCACCCAAGTCCTTGCAAAGACCGCGGAAGAAACCGGTTCTAACAAAAACAGAGCGTATACGGAAGTCGTCTTTACGTTTGACAACGTAGGCACGACCGTAGTTCCCAATCCTCAACCTTACGAGACCAGCGCTGACAACGAAGCACTTGCAACGGCTCTTGCAAAGATGAAAAACGCAACGAGCTACTCCTTCGAGACGGCTGAAATCACGACGCAAGAACCCTCGACCGATTCAAGCGATTATGAACTTTCCGCTTCTACGTCTGCGACCGCTTCTACGTCCGCAACGTCCTTCCCCGCAAGAGCGGCAACGGGTACTGTCGGTCTTAAAGGCCGTATCACCCAAGACGCAGTATTGCTCACGAGAACGGGTAAGTATAGTTATACGATGGACGGAGATTTGCCTTATCACTTCCAATACACCGGCTACAAGAATAACACCGACGGCACGTACGATTACTTCGAGTACAACTTCACGAAAAGACAACTCGAAGGCAAGCAGAAGAACGAAGGCACTATCGCAAGCGCGGGCATTCTTCCGGGCTGGGATATCTCGCCGAACGTCTTTAAGTATGCGGGTAGTAGTACAGATGAAAACAAAAAAACCGTAACCAAGTACGTATTGCGCAACACGCAAATTATCGAAGGCGCGGCAAAAGAAGTATGTATGCACACCGACATAAATCATACGGTAGCGTCTTCGCATGTTGATTTTATGATCACGGTCGATAGTGACGGCAATGTTGTGTCCACGACTTTCCCGTATGCGTATTCGAGCTATGCGGGATACTGCAAGACGACGTACAGCAAAGTCAACCAAACGCAATTTACAGACGAGTTTGACGGATACGTCCAAAGAGTGTTTTCCGAATGGTCGGATCTCAAGACCATCAAGTATTATCACAAACACACGTCCGATTTGAAGCAATACGAGTGCTACAACGGCAAAGCGGACGATCCGTATCACTACTATCCCGATAAATGCACGCACATTGCGTCCCTTGACGTCGTTATCAACAACGTGTTCAAAGCAAACGCTAGCGTGTTCCCGAAAGTAAGCGATTTCAGAAGAATATTTGAAGACAATCTCTACCTTGCGGGTGATACCAACGACGTCCTCGGCTTCTTCGATTACAAGACGGAAGAACTTGCAGACGGCACTGAAAAATACACGGATTACGTGACGTGGGTCGCAAAAGCGCCTAAAAAATATCTCGACGAGAACGGCGCTTTGTACGGTGACGGTTTTAATGCTCTCTTTGCGCAATTAAACTCCGTTATGATAGGCCTCGGCTACACCTACAACAGCGGTGTTTCCGACCTCACGGGCGGTGCTTCAGGTACGGTTGACAAGAAAGCGGTTTATTCCGTAGAAGGAAAACTCACGATTGTATTCACGCTTGCGCGTAACGCTCGCATCGATATCGATGTGTTCAACTACGGCGATTACAAAATCGCATAACAGGCAAAGTGCCTAAAAAATCGACCTATCGTCGATAAAACAAACAAATAATGTCGGAGTCGATATTATGAAAAAAAGATTACTAATTATCATAGCTTTAATACTGATATTGACTGCTTTGACATTTGCAGGCTGTGACAAAGGGGGCGGGAGTAATCCCGACCCCGACGTCCCGCCGACGCCGACTCCTCAAGAGGTTGTCAAAGTAGTAACAAAGCAAGAAACCGTTTCTATCCACGAAAAAGAGTTCGCGGATTTTAACTATACCTCGCTTTTCATTATTACGGTTGACGACAAACAAGTGCTTATTCAACAAGCGTATCTCGATTTGAGCCATCTTCCTAAAAACGTAGGAGAGGAGGGGTACGTCGTGTGCGAATATAAGGGCGAAAGTGCAAGATGCAATATCACGATTACGCCAATAACGTACGAGTTGACGCTTTCGACAAACGAGATAAGCATAACCCAACTTCAAGTTGACGACGGATACGATTATCTTGCTCTCTTCCACGCAACGGAAGACGGTGAGACGAGGAAAATCACCGATGATATGGTGAAAAACGACGTCAAACGCGAGGTGGGTGATTATACGTATAGCGTAACCTATCAAGGCGTCACCAAGACGTTGACCGTACACGTGACGGAAGCGCACAGAGTGGAAGTGGTCAATTCGTATAGACTTCTTCAGCTTCAAATAGAACAACTTGAAAATCTTGACGTAACGACGCTTTTCTCCATCTATCTTGACGGCGAAACCGTCAAAGTTACCGAAGATATGATTGACGCAAGCGCGCTCGAAAACGCACAAGTGGGACAAGAATACGACGTAGTGCTTACTTACGTTTATAAGGACGCACGCGCGAGTTCCACTGCGAAAATCAAAATCGTTCCGCCCAAAGACGTCGTGGTAAACGCGCGCAACGCCGTGATTTTCCCGAACGGCGGGAATCTCGACGTGAAAACTTTGTTTACGATAAAGGAAGGGGACGAATACGTGACCGTAACCGACGATATGATTACGGGCAGTATCGACTATTCCGCCGAAGGTAGCAACGAGATTACCTTGACATATAAAGGCAAAATCGCAACCGCAATCGTAGAAGTGCGACGCGGTGTCGTTATCACTTTGCCAAAGGGTGATACGATTGCAGTCAAGAAAGGCACCAATAAAACAGAATATAACTTCGCAAACGACGTCGCAGTGTCCGTCAACGGCACGAGATTTACGTTTGTGACTTACGGTGACGGCACCGCATATCATATCGATACTACGGGCGTGGATTTCTCAACGGCGGGTATTTATACCGCAACCGTGAGTATCCCGTATACGGATAGTAGCAAATCAACCACTTACACGACGGCAACTATCAACTACGTCGTGAAAGAAACCACTTACGAATTGTCAGTGCTCCAAAGCGAGGTCTTGCTTGCACAAGGCACGACTTCTTATAGCTTGGCAAAGAATATCTCCGTCAAAGTCAACGGCATAACGAAAGTCGTAGTGTTCGACAAAGCCGTTGCGGAAAGCGACTTCTTGACGGTGTATGCAAAACTTCTCACCGATCCTATCGATTTCAACCTCGTCGGCACGCAACACGTCCAAATGGAAGTATACGCGGGCGGTATGGACGAAGAGCCCGAAATCGTGGAATTTGACGTGAGAATCAAGTCTAACGTCAAAGTAACGGCGTACGGCAAAGTCGTTTTCGTCGGCAAAACCGTTTATACGCTCGATTTGTTCTCGGTAAAAGACGGCGACAAAGACATCAAAGTGACCGCGGATATGCTCGAGGGCAAAGTGGATACTTATACTCCAGGGGTATATTCCGTCAAAATCGATTATCTCGGAGTTGAAGCAACGGCAAAAGTCTTGGTGCTTTCCGACGATATCGTAGGCACGTACAAGACGAATATGACCACTATCCCGAGCGAAATAAGCAAAGATTACGGCTCTTGGGAAGAGAACGACGGCTGGGGTGACTACGGTGACAGCGACACAGACGACGAGGTGAAACCCGTCGTTCCGCTCAAAGATATGACCATAAGCGCGGACGGCACTATCGTAGTAAACGGCACGACGGCGCAAGTGGTTGACGGCGTAGACCAATCAACTATAATAATCAGTCTCGGAAGCGAAAATTACACGCTTTACATCAACGACGGCATCGTGGTGATCGATCCCGACAATTCCAACAGACTTTCGTTTACGGACGCAAGACGCCCGCTCGTGTATTTCAGCAAGACTATTTGGAATTTGAAATCGAGAGTGGTGGTGAATAGCAGTTCCAATTACGTCTTGTCAACGACGAATACCGCTTATTCCATCGATACGTTCAAAATCGAGAACAAGCAAACGGGGCAAACGAGCTGGTACGGACTTTACACAAGACTTGTCAGCAAGAACTCCGCAGACACCGTTTACAACGTAAGCTGGGGCGAGGCAAGTTATCCCGACGATTTTGTGCCTAAAGCAAACGCAACGTCGGTGTTGACTTTCGGAGGTCAACAATACGAGTTTGTTATGTCCACTTCCGTCACTGCAAAAATTCAAACGACGGAGCAAGCGCAAAAGTATAGCGGTACTTACAAAGGCTCTATCGACGGTGACGACAGCGCAAGACTTACCGTGGACGCGGTGGGCAATTACAAATTGTCCTTAAACGGAAAGACGTTGTTTAGCGCAAGCAAGTCGGAGATTTCAGGTATGGTCAACGGCGGTGTCAACACCGACGACGATATCTTGTATTTTTACAACTACAAAACGTCTTATTATTCCTATAAGATAAGAATCAATAACGAAGCCAAAACGTTTGAAGCGGTTAAAAAGGACGGGTTGTTCGGCTACTACGAGTTTGACAATAGATTTATCTTCCTCGACGGCTACGGCAAAGGCTTTGCGAAACTCGACAAGACGAGTTACGCTGAGGTAAAAGTCGAGTATGAGAGAAACGCAAACGAAGTCACGTTGAGATTTATCGACGCACCCTACGATTACGAATACGGACAAGAAGCGACGTTCGTCGTATCGACGTTCGGCAACGTTTTGAGTGTCAAGTACGTGGAAGGTGACAAATTGGCCGGAGCGGACTTCGTCAACAGCCGTATAGAGAGCGGTGCAATCGTAACGATAGGTCAAACGACTTTTGATAGAGGCACGAGTACAATCGTCAATCAATCGATACTCAATTCTATTAAGATCGTCACCAAGCAAGGTGCGCTCACTGATGCGGAAAAGAAGAAATGCGTAGATTTGAGTGCAGTCGTAGTCAACAGGGCGGGATTCTATTCCTTACCGATTACTCTCGACCTCAACGGAGAGAGCGTGACGGCGTATTATGCGATTCAAATTGTCGCTCCTATCGATGGCGCAAATAAGACATTCAAAGCCGACTATGGCAACGGATTGATAAATAATTCGATTTCGCTCAACATAGACAATTACAGTCAACTCACGCTCGTATGTGGCAGCGTTACGTACAAAGGCTTTGTGAGTGCGTCGGATACCGAGTTCTATTCCAGAGCGTACGATTCAAACGGCAACGTGCTTGACGTTCAAGGCGGTTGGCTTACGGACGGTATCGTGTTTGTGAGAGCGTCGGGTGCGGTTATCGTCAACGAGTACTTTGCAAAAGGCACTGTCAGCACGGCGGGCGGAAACGGTGCGGTGTTGCGAAAGATGGAATACGACGGGAAAATTACGTATTTGTATTCGGCATCTGTCGCATCTCAAGTGGAGATTATCTCCGATATCCAAACGCTTGAAGGCAACGGCACCGAAAACGGCGCAGTTGTAAAATTCGTCGTAAAAGGCAAAGAAATCATTGCAAAAATCGTGCAATGGGGCAGTGCGTCGGGCGGATTGCTTATAAACGACGGATATAGAGGAACGTATACGTGTGCGGGACAAGATAATCTCGTCGTTGACGGCTTTGGCAATTTGTCTATCGGCACGATAATCGGCACGTATACTTTCAATGCAAACGGTTCGTTGCTTGTCAAGACGAGCACGGATATGTTCGTTCTTGACGTAAGTGTCATGAATGGCACTTACAAACCGAGTAGTATCAAGCTCGATGCTTCGCTCGTTAGAGGAAAAACGTTTAGTGCGGAATACTACTTCGCATGTCCGAGCGACGAAACGAGCAGATATTTGACACAAACGCAATTCATATTCTTGGCGGACGGCAAGGTGTCGGTGATTTCCGTGTCTACGGAGCACGACTCGGGAGAGGACCAATGCCCGCAAGATACGTACAAACCTTCGTTTGCTTCAAAGAACGGATTGCTCGGTGAATATCAAGTGATCGGCAACACGTTGAAAGTGACCGTCGGAGGAGCAACGTTCACGTTTGCGATAAGCGACGTATCGCTTGCGGATACGCTCGTATGCACTTCGACGACGCTGGATCAAAGCACGAGCCAAGGCGCGTTCAAAGTCGGCGAAAAGTTTTCCGTATAATAAAATTAAAAAATAGATTGTCAAAAAATTGACAAATAGTCAATTTGGACTTAGAATATTTGCATAATATGACAAAGTTCTGCAAAAAGCGCATAAAAATGCAGTTTTTGAATAGAATTTTGCATATTTTGTGATAAAAGACTGAATAAATAGTCGCTTTTGATGTGCGCACACGGGGTACGGGTGCGCATATCGTAGTATCAAAAAGCGATAAAAGCGAGCAAAAACCGCTTTTTTCACACAAATTCGCCCGAGATAAACTTGAAGTGGCGACAATCAAATTGTATCAACTGATATCAATATATAAGGAGAACGACAATGAAGCGAAACAAAATTATGTTTGTGATTGCAATCGTTGCGATACTTGCCGTTTTGTTCGTTGCTTGTGACGAGGGTACTCAACCCGAACATACTCATACATACGGAGCATGGACAGTCACAACGGCACCGACGGAAGACACGGCAGGCTCGGCAACGAGAGCGTGCGCTTGCGGAGACGTACAAACTACGACCGTCGCAAAATTGAGCGACACGTCGGTGTGGACGGTTACCGTAAGTCAAGACGCAACTCACGAAACGGCAGGTTTTAAGGCATATAAGTCGGCAGATTTCGGCACGTTTACCGTGACAGTGCCCAAGGGTGAGCACGCATACGGTGCGTGGGAAATCTCCAAAGAGCCTACCGAGACCGAAACAGGTATTGCAAGAAAATATTGCGCTTGCGGACACTACGACGAGGCGGTTCTTGCAGTGTTGACCAATGCTACCGTTTGGACCAAGACCACGGAAGGCGCAACGCACAAAACTCCCGGCAGAGAGATTTACACGTCCGAATACGGCATTGTGACTATCGTCACGGACGCAATCCAACACGTTTACGGCGGATGGACATCCAATAACGACGGCACACATTCTCGCGTATGCGATTGCGGAGACACGCAAACGGAAAACTGCGTGTACAATCAAAAAGTCGATGCCCCCGCATTCCTCAAATCGGCTGCAACTTGCACGAGCAAAGCGGTGTATTACGTGAGCTGTGTTTGCGGAGCACATAGTGCGGAAGCAACGTTTGAAAGCGGCACGGCACTCGGCCACGATTACACCAACTTCCAAGTGAAGTCCGAACCGACTTGCACGGAAGCAGGTCAAGTTACCGCAGTATGCACGAGATGCGACCAAAAATACGACGGAGCAATCCCCGCACTCGGACATGATTTCACGGGTGACTGCATTCCTTATAAGGAAACAATCAGCTGGGGCGACGAAGGTGGCACGGAATATGACGGAAGCGAATATCACGTGCATAAATGCACGCGTTGTGACGCAGTAGACTCTGCACACAAAGAGGCTCACGCTTTTGGCGAGGCAGTGTATTCGCTCTCTCTTGTCCAAGGCACGACGAATATGTACAACGTAAACGCAACATATACTTGCGCTGGTTGCGGTTACAGAAATTACGTCACCGACGAATTCAACAGATACATCGGTCAAGACGATGCTTGGACGAAGGGTGAAGAGGTCAAGGCTGACTACAATCAACCCGGTTATGTTGAATATACTTTCAAAGCTACCGGCAAGACCATCAGAATCTCAACGCCTCAACTCGTTGCACCTTACGTCGGTACGACTTATTACGCAATCGAAGTGAGAACGGCCGAAGATGGCGGTGCTGTGTCTTTGTACGATACGACGACGGCAAGAGCTACGTTTGACGAAAACGGAAATGGCAGCGGTACTGCTTATCCATTTAGAGGCGAAAATACTATTCGCATCACTGACGCTACGACGGGCGCACTCACCTATACAAGAGTTGACGGCACTTCCACATACAACGAAACTGGTTTCATTAACCTTGAAAACGGCGTTATCGTACACACCGTCAACGGTTCTTACGATCGCCTCGCATTGATGATCCCGACCTCTATGACAGTTACGGTCAACGACGTGACAGGCTCTACGTGGACGGACTCTATGGCATTTGCATACAACGCAAAATGCAACCTTAACGAAACGCATACGTTCAACGCGTTTGTATATGACGGCAACGTTTACTTCGGCGCACAATTCGTCGATGCAGACGGCAAGGCAGTTGCTGCGGGCGCATGCTCCGAAGCATCTTACGTCAAAGTGCTCGATGCTCAAGGCAACAAAGTCCAAGCGTTTGCACAAAAGAACGGCGGACTCAGAGTTACCGACGGCAAAGAAGGCACTTACACGAGCGTGGACAACACCCTCAAATTTGACGGTGTCGGCGGTTTCGTATTGAACGGAAAGAGCGGTATCTACACCGTGGCGGCAGAAGGTGCAAGCTACGGCTACGACGCATACGTCGGTGCTGACGTTGCAACCGCAACCGAATATTATCAAATCACTCTCGGCGAAAACAACACTTGCACGGTGGTCAAACCCGAAGCGACATTGAGATTTAGAGGCGACGGAGTTGTAGACGTTGCAAACATCACTGCAAACGTCAATATCGTCACGACGCTCCCGACTCCCGTAAGAGAAGGCTACGTATTCAACGGCTGGCAACTTAACGGTGAAGGCAACGCAGTTTCGACTTTCGTGGCAACCGAGGCAGGCGTCGAATACTTGTTCGAAGCACAATGGACCAAGAAAACCACCGTTACGGTGAAAGACCTCAAAGACGAAGACAAGGCGCAATATAGCACCGTTTACGTCGGCGTAGGCAATCCGTTTGTAGGAGTTCTTCCCGCATACGATGAAAACACTTATAGAGACGGCTACAAGTTTGCAGGTTGGTATCTCGACAACGGCGACAGCGTTTTGAATACCGAAGAAGATACTCCTCTCGGTGACGCCGATACGGCACAAAACGAAGGCGCAGATTACGTAATCTTTGCTGCGTGGAATTGGCAAGGCAACGTTGAATTTGTCAAACAATCCAAATATGCTTGGGAATACGTTGCGGAAACGAATAGTTGGAGAAGCACCAACTGGCATGTCAAAGGGGATAAAACCTCTTCGACAATGGAAATAAAATGGACAAGTGGCATTGTACGCATCGAGTTTGATTACTGGGTCGAAAGCGAGAACGGTTATGACTACTTGACCATATATTACTACGACGCAAATGGGACAAAACAAACAGTTAGCACGAAGGGTAGCAACATCGCAAAAGGAAATGCGGTGCACGTTGTTTGCATTCTCGATGGCGAAGACGAATCTTTGCGTCTGTCTTATTCAAAGGACAGCAGTGGAGACACCGGAGAAGATAGAGCGTTTGCTGTAAATCTCACCATCAACGGCGTTGCAGTGACGGCACAATCTCCGCTCAATAAGAACGCAGGCACTTATACCTCGGAAGGCGCGGAAGATATCAAGGTTTCTGCAGGCGGCACCGTCACAATCGGTGAAAACACCTATTTGAGCTCCAAGGTAAGTGAAAACGTTCTCGGCGTTATGGTCGGTGACGTTTACAAAGAGTACACGCTCGATACTGTTGCGAAGACCTACACGGTTGTCGAACCCAAGGTCACCGTTGCATACAACTACAGCGGACACGGAACCAACACTTCCGCGCAAGTCGGCAAATACAGCAATCAAACGCTCTCAACGGAAGTCCCGACAGCCGATGGATTTGTCTTCCGCGGTTGGTACACCGACGAGGCACTCACGAAAGAGGCAAGCGCAACGTTCGTTGCAAGCGCAGACGTCACGTTCTATGCAAAATGGGATGCGGCTATCACGCTCACTTACAACTACCTCAATGGCGGTGCAAATGCAGACGTCGTTGTAAACCTCTATGCAAACGATACGGTTGAAACACTCCAAGCGGTTGACTTCGACTGGGAAGGCAAGAAGTTTGCAGGTTGGTTCACCAAAGACGGTAGCGCAGACGGCGACTGGGGTGTTGAGTTCGTCGCAGACACAACGTTGACCAAGAGCACCACTGTTTACGCAAAATGGGTTGCGCCTCACGCATTGATGGGCAACTACGCTTACGGTGCAAACCTTGACCCGAGTGAAAGCGGTATCGTAAGTGAAACCGACACTCTTACAAAGAATAGCAGCAGTTATTCTCTCACTATTGACGCAGAAGGCAATGTAACGGGCGGCGTAAAAGGTGTAGTCAAAGATTATGACCCTGCGACAGGTACGTTCTATGTTTTGAGTAATAACTCTAAATACTATGGCGGTTACAATGCGGAAACCAAGACGATTTATGTCGATTATAGAGCGGGGCAAACAAGCGCATACCGTGATATCAAGTTTGCTGCGGCACAAATCGGTGACGAAGTTCCGAGCGCAACATTTAACAATGCGTGGGACAACGGCAAAACAAAACTTGTTCGTATCACATACAAGAATTCTGAATCGGTCGAGTCTTATAGATATATCCTCATCTATGGTAAGTCGATTTATAGCGTAACCAATTGGAACGCTACCAACGCAAGCGGTGTAGCGGTAACCGATTTCACGAAGATCTATTCGGATGCAAACTTGCTCACGATCGTTTGTGGTGAAACCACGATCGAACTTGGCAAAAAGAATAATAACTTTGTTGTTCTTGACGGATATCAAGGCACTTACACCACTGGGGACGGAACTATCACTCTCGACGGTGTCGGTGGCGTAACTCTTGCAGATAGTACGGTCGGTACTTATACCAAAGCGGCAGACAGCGCTGGTTATACCTTTGACGTCAAGACGGCGGACAAGGCTTACAAGCTCACCGTTGACAAAGAAGCACGCACGTGGCAAATTGCCGAAAACGCATTGACCGTTTCTTACGTCAATGATTTGAAGGCTGTAAGCCCAGATACTGCTTACGTCGGTATTCAATTCACGCTTCCGAGCGGTGATGCAGTTGCCTTTGAAGGCTATATCTTCCGTGGTTGGTATGATAATGCCGAATTCAGCGGCAACGCAGTTACCAAAGTTACGCTCACAGAGAACGCAACCTATTATGCAAAATACGACAAGGCTGTCACACTCACCTTCGATTACAGCGGATATGCGTATGAAACGGGCAAGACCACGCAAGTCGTGACGGGCAAGTATGTCAACGACACTCTCGGCAACGTCATCCCGACTGTTGCGTCCGACGCAAGACACGAAGGCAAAGTCTTTGCAGGTTGGTTCCTCAAAGACGGTGAGAACTGGGGTGACCAAGTATCTTCAAGCACCGCACTTACCCAAGAAGTCGTAACCATCTATGCAAGATGGATTGATCCTGCCGCTGCAATGGGTACTTATAAGGGCGTTGAAATCTACAACGTAAAGAGTGGTTCTGAAAAAGCAAATTCGGCGTTCTCGACCGTTTTGACGATCAACGCTGACGGTTCTTACTCAGGCTCGAGAGATATTTCCGGCAAATTGTCCGCAGACGATGCTGCAAAGACGAACGGCGCTATCAATATCACGAGATATGCATATTTGAGCGACGCCCTCGGCGGAATCGTAATCTTCGGTTATTCCAGCAATGCAACGTCCGTTGGGACTGACTTCTATATCGGATTTGCAAACGCTAATGTGACCAAGGTTGAATATTCTGCCGATACGATTGGTGGCGGATACGTTGCATTCCTCACGGTAAGCTACACGGAAGACGGCACGGCAAAGACGATGAACTTGTTTGTGTACAACAACGAGATTATCGCAAACGTAATGTTTAACGACGGTGTAACCGCAAAAGCAGCTGCATCGACCGGCGAAGTGCTCATCAGTGACGCAACCGGCAATCCGATTGCAAAGAAGAGTGGCAGCGCATTGCTTGGCAACGATGGCAAGAGTGGTCCTTACAACGGAACCGAACTCGGTGAAGTCGTTCTTAACGGTTTTGGCACATTGACGGCAAAAGGACAAAACGTAGCGTACACTCTCAACGCAGACAAGACGCAAGCAACGTTTGTACTCAACAATCAAATGAGAGTCATCGCACTCGGCAACGGCACGTACACTCTTGCTCTTGACGGATATCAAGAAACCTACACACTTCCCGACAAGACTACCATTGTTCTTGACGGTTACGGAGTTGTATCTGGTACGAGCAAGACCTACGTCGTAAGTGGTACGACAATCACGATTTACGATGGAGAGAACTCATCCTTGTATGTTATCGACGGTAAGACGCTGCTTGGTAAGAGCAAATTTGCAGGCTTGACGTTTACAAAAGATTCTGCAAACTATATCACGTTTGATGACGGTGTAGGTATCTCCGGTAAGATGATTTGCGGAAATTCTGTTTGGTCCGTTACGTTTACGGGTGAGTATAATGCCGATACGAAAGTGTTGACACTTACCGTTGTATCAGAAGTAGGTACCGGTGCAAAAGTCGGTCAAAAGATTACATTTACAGTGTCTGACGGTAAACTCGTGTTGAATGAGAAGAAGCCTTTCCAATATGTAGATGTTACCACAGGCTATACTTACACAAACGCTTCTTTTACTGCATAATCTCACTTGACGCATAGCGTCACGAAAACAAAATCAAAAACACCTTCGAGCAATCGAAGGTGTTTTTATGTGTTTTGATGAGGGGAGAGTGAACTCACATGAAGTGTGTCATTTCTTTACGGGTTGCCACAAATTGTTCCTTTCGGGGTGGTATATCGCGCCCAAAATGCGTTGTTTGGCAAAGGGGATATCCTTGCAGATGTCTTTGATGAGGTTTTTCATATATTCGCGTTGCGATTCGTGATTCATGGGGCAAGGATTGTTGACGATGGGCAGACCGAGGCGTGCGACGGTGGATTTGATGTCGTATTCCTCGATATAGATAAGCGGACGGATAAGGGTTATGCCCGATTTGTCCATATAAGCGGTGGGAGCGAAGCAAGAGAAGCGACCTTCGTACAAGAGCGACAAGAGCATCGTTTCGGCAACGTCGTCGGCATTGTGACCGAGGGCAAGCTTGCCTCCGCCGAGGCGGATTATCTCGTTGTTGAGCGCGCCTCTGCGCATTTTGGCGCAAAGGGAGCAAGGATTTTGCTCTTTGCGTGCATCGAATATGATTTCTCCGATATCCGTCTTTATGAGGTGGTGTTTGACTCCGAGGCTGTCGCAGTAGGCAATAAGGGCGTCCATTTCCTCTTGTTTGGTGTCTTTAAGCCCCATATCCACCGTTATGGCCTCGAGGTCGTAGTGCTCGGGAGAGAAACGTCTATACGCCGCAAGCGCGCTCAAAAGCAAGGTGCTGTCCTTTCCGCCCGACAAGCCCACGAATATTTTGTCACCGTCGTGAATCATATCGTAATCTTGCACGGCTCTGCGCATCGCACTCAATATTTTCTGCATAAAAAACTACCGTCCGCAAATATAATTTATTCGACAAAATTATACTTAAAGGCGTGGCAAATGGCAAGCGTAATAAGCCAAATCGCCTTGACATAATTTGCGCAATACCATATACTTTGTATGAGCAACGAGGCGTAAAAGACTATGATTGAAGACCTTATCAACCACATAAGCCAAGCCATCGGCAACCCCTATCTGACGCTGTACGTCATCTCGATTATTCCTATCGTGGAGTTGAGAGGGGCGATTTTGACGATGCCGTATATGTTCCCAAACGGCACTATACAGGAGTTCTTGCTTGGTATGCTTTGTTGCATTGCGGGTTCGACGACGGTCATTCTTCCGCTTATCTTGCTCACGAGACCGCTTTTGCGCAAACTTCGTCGCTCCAAATGGTTCTCCAAAATCGGCAGACGTATGGAAAGCAATCTTGCGGATAAGGCGGAGAGCGCGTACAGTGAGGAAGAGTATCAAAAAAACGCTTCCAAGCGCAAAAAGCCTATATCCAAAGACGCCAAAAAGTTTTGGGGACTGTTCACCTTCGTTGCAATTCCGCTTCCGATGACGGGCGCGTGGACGGGCTCGTGCATAGGTAGTTTTCTCGATTTCTCCGTGTGGAAAGCGTCGCTTGCCGTGTTTTTGGGCAATATCGTCGCAGGAGGGATACTCACGAGCATCGCGTATTTTCTCCCGCAAGAGTACAACAATCTATTCCTTTACGGGTTCGTTATCCTCGCAATCGCGCTTGCCGTGTCACTGTACTTCGTAAGAAGCAAACGCGCTGAAAAGAAGCGCAAAACAGAGCTTGAAAAGTACAAAAACAAGAGCGAATACGAGCTTGCCGTGCTCAAAAAAGAGGCGGACGAGGACGGAAAAGTGCTTGTAAAAAAGGAATATATCGACGAAAACGGCGACAAACACATCGTCATCGGCCACGACGAAAAACGCAACAAAAACATCGTCGACAATGACGACGTTATATAGTGTGCAATCTCAAAACGCAACCGAATTTTCATATAAACGGTTGTGTTTTTTTATACGAGGTTGTATAATATACGCGAAATAAAATTTTGGGAGGCACAACAATGCCATTAGTTACTACAACCGAAATGTTCAAAAAAGCATACGCAGGCGGTTACGCAATCGGTGCTTTCAACGTCAACAATATGGAGATTATCCAAGGTATCGTCGAAGCGGCTACCGAAGAGCAAGCTCCGCTTATCCTTCAAGTATCTTCCGGCGCAAGAAAATACGCAAACACGACCTATCTCACCAAGATGGTTGAGGCAGCAGTCGAAACTAGCGGTCTTCCTATCTGCTTGCACCTCGATCACGGCGATAGCTTCGCGCTCTGCAAAGACTGCGTTGACCACGGCTTTACTTCCGTTATGATTGACGCAAGCGCACATCCGTTTGCAGAAAATATCAGCATCACAAAGCAAGTAGTCGAATACGCACACGATCACGGCGTAGTAGTCGAGGCAGAACTCGGCAAACTCGCAGGCATCGAAGACGCAGTCAACGTTGCGGCAAAAGACGCTCAATTCACCGATCCCGACCAAGTTGAAGAATTCGTCAACAAAACCGGCGTAGATTCTCTTGCAATCGCAATCGGCACGTCTCACGGCGCATACAAGTTCAAAGGTCAACCTCAACTTCGTTTCGACATTCTCGAAGAAGTCAGCAAGCGTTTGCCCGGATTCCCCATCGTTTTGCACGGTGCTTCGTCCGTTCCGCAAGACCTCGTCAAGATCATCAACCAATACGGCGGAAGTATGCCCGGCGCACAGGGCGTTCCCGAAGATATGCTCCGCAAAGCAGCTTCTATGGCAGTCTGCAAGATCAACATCGACTCCGACCTCCGTCTTGCATGCACCGCCGCAATCCGCGAGCACTTTGCTCTCAATCCTTCTCACTTCGATCCTCGTCAATATCTCGGACCGGCCAGAGAGGCAGTGAAGCAAGTTGTAAAGCATAAGATTGTGGATGTCCTTGGTTGCGACCATAAGGCATAAACCGCACTAAACGGCGAATAGCTTTGTCAAAGCCCCTTGCCCGTCAACTCATTTACGCATAGTAAATTAGGGTTGCCGTGCAAGGGGCTTTTCCGCGCTCTTCATCCGTTTATTGCGGTTTTGCATAAAGCTATTAATGGTAATTTGCTTCATCTAAATATCGCCATTAGGTTGTCAAACGACAAATAACACTCAATTAATTCAAAAAGGTGCTTTTGATTTCTAAAAACACCTTTTTTACCTAAACTTACAAGCGATAGCAATTACCAATTCAAAAACCACGTTAAAAGGGAGCACGGCCAAGCAAATAGTCCGTGCTTACCTCGAAAAAGTCTGCCAATTTGCCCAGCATAACCACGTCGGGGAGTCTGTCTCCCGTTTCGTACTTCGCAATCGTCGAACAATCGACGCCCAGCGCTTTTGCAAGAGTGGCTTGCGACAATCCTTTTTCTTTTCGCAATTCCGCAATTCTAACACGCAAAAATTTTACAGTTTGTACGTTTGTGTCTGCTTTCATAATTGACATTATGACATTTTGCCAGTATAATTATGATATTAATGGCAATTTGCCAGTGGTATACATAAGTATTTAAGGTATTGTAGGAGGGATATGTATGAGGAAAGCAAGAGTATTGCTTATATTCGTTTTGATTATGCTTGTGGCAACGATATTCGTTGCTTGCGGTGAAAAGCCGGGTCAAACGGATAATTGGGAGCATCAACACGAATTTGTTGAAGGTCAAGCGGGGCAGTATCTAAAAACTGCTGCGACTTGCGAAAAGCCGGCAGTGTATTATAAGCATTGTTCTATATGCGGAACGTTGGGCGAAGAGTACACTTTCGGCACTGCGTTGGGGCATAGCGGAGGACAAGCGACTTGTTTGAAGCCCGCGGTATGCCAAGTATGCTCGAAGGAATACGGAGAGGCACTCGGACACGATTATGACGACGGCGTAGTCACGACGGAGGCAACGTGTACGGAAAACGGCGTATTGACCAAAACTTGCAAAAGATGCGGTGACGCTCAAACTTCTCCTATACCCGCATCGCACAAGGGCGATTGGTATATAACCGCCGAGCCTCGTTGTTTCGACAAGGGTGAAAGACAGCGTATATGCACCGTTTGCGACGTTATCGAAACGGAAGAATTGCCCGCAATCGGTCATCACGATTTGAAAGAAGCCACTTGCGAAGAGGGCAGAAAATGCTCCAAGTGCCACTACGTCGAAGGCACGGGCACGGGACACGTGTTCAGTGAATGGGCGTCGGTCACGGGAGAAGAAGCAACTTGCACGCAAGCGGGTAGACAGACCAGACGTTGCCTCGTTTGCGGAAAGACGCAAGAGAGAACTACGTCCAAACTTTCTCACACGGGCAATTGGGTTACGGAGCAAGAGCCTACTTGCACGCAAACGGGCTCTGCATACCGCGATTGCACGGTTTGCGGAAATCACGAAACTAAAACTATTCCTACGACGGGTCATAAAGGCACTTGGAACGTCCAAACCGTCGCCACGTGTACGTCAAACGGTCTCGAAGTTATGTATTGCGACGTTTGCAACGCAAGACAAACGAGAACGATTTACGCATCTCATAATTATTCCGAATGGGTGACGGAGACGGAAGCGACTTGCACGTCAACGGGCTTGGAAGCCAGAACTTGCCAAGAGTGCGGAAGAAGAGACACCTATACTATACCCAAGAAAAGCCATACGGGCGAGTGGACGGTCGTAACGCCTGCAACTTGCACCGAGAACGGTGTAAAACGCCAAGTTTGCACGGAGTGCGGACAAACGACCAACGGCACGATATACAGCCTCGGACACGATTTGATAGGCGGAACTTGCACCACTGCCGCAAAATGCTCCAGATGCGACTACGAAGCACCGATAAAAGGTCACGTTTACGGTAAGGAAATGCTCATTGAAGACCCCGATTGTGCAAGAAGGGGATATTCGCAAAAGACTTGCAATAAGTGCGGATACGTCGAGACCACTTACACGGACCCCGTCGGACACGACTACGGTGAGTGGACGGTGCGCGTTGCCGCAACGTGCGAGGAAAAAGGCAGAGAAAGGCGCGTTTGTTCTGTATGCCACAAGGCAGAAGATAGACTCACTGATGCTCTCGGTCACAATCTTAGCGATTGGCATTTCGATACCGAGCCCTCTTGCACTCAAAAGGGTGTAGGTTATAGAGTTTGCGACAGATGCAACGTTTCCTTCCCCGGTGAAGTCGACGCTCTCGGTCACGATTTCGGTGGCGAAACTTGTTTCTACGATAAAGCGTGCGCAAGATGCGGACAAGTTGAAACGCATCCTCACAATTACGGTGGAAACGGTTGTGACAAGTGCGGGCTTCAATACACCGAAGCAACTTATACATTATCGAAAGACGGAAATTATTATACCGTAAGCAAAATAAGTGCCGATGCCGACGGTATCGTATTTTTGCGCGCTACTTACGAAGGTAAGCCCGTTCTCGAAATCGGAAGCAGGGTTGCTTCTTCGAGCGGAAACGTAGAAACGGTTATTCTTCCGCAAGGATTGAAAACCATAGGAGACAGTGCGTTTTATAATTGCAACAGTTTGACGAAAATAATTGTTCCTGACAGCGTGACGGGTATCGATGAATTTGCCTTCTGGTATTGCAATAATCTGACCAATATCACGATCCCCGACGGAGTTACTAGAATCAGTCAAAGCGTGTTTTATAATTGTGAATCCTTGACAAGTATCACAATCCCCGATAGCGTAACCGTTATCGATGGAGGTGCATTTTCCAATACGGGTTTGACGAGCGTCACCATTCCCGACGGTGTTAAGAGTATCGGCGACGATGCGTTTTTACGTTGCAATTCCTTGACGAGTATCACTATTCCAGGCAGTGTTACGAGTATAGGCAAGAGGGCTTTCGGCGAATGCGTTGGCTTGACGAGTATTACGCTACCGAGCGGTGTAACTTACATTGCTAATGGATTATTCAAAGAGTGTAGCGGTTTGACGAGCATCGTAATTCCGAACGGCGTGACAAGTATCGGTCAAAGTGCTTTCTACGACTGTATCGGTTTGAAAAACGTCACGATTCCCAATAGCGTGACGAGTATAGGCAATTCGGCGTTCTATGGCTGTGCATCTTTGACGAGCGTCAATCTTCCCGACGACATTACAACCATAGACAGTTATGCGTTCGCGCGTTGCGGATTGGAGTCAATAACCATTCCCGCAAGCGTTACTCGCATCGGTGAAAACATGTTCTATAATTGCAACAAATTGGCAAACATTACCGTCGAGGCAGGTAATTCAACTTATCATAGCGCAAATAACTGTTTGATAGAAACCGCAACCAAAACGTTGCTAAAAGGTTGTGCGTCAAGCACCATCCCGACAGACGGCAGTGTGACGATTATTGGCGGCTCTGCGTTTAATGGATTGAATTTTACGGAAATGGTCATTCCCGACGGAGTTACGAGCATCGGATCGGAGGCGTTTTACAATTGCACCGATTTGACGAGCGTTACGATCCCGAGGAGTGTGATTAGCCTCGGAAATTGGGCTTTCTACAATTGCGACAGTTTAACCGAAATAACAATTCTCGGCAAATTGACCGACATTGGCGAAAAAGTCTTTACAAACTGCACCAATTTGAAAACGGTTACGATTGCCGGAGAATTGACGAAGATTAGCAATAATATGTTCGACAATTGCACTAGCCTTGCAAGCGTAAACATCCCCAAAGGCGTTACGAGCATCGGCGATTCCGCTTTCCGCGGTTGCACTAGTTTGACGGAAATTACGATACCCGATACCGTTACGACAATTAATAAGTATGCTTTTTCAGGGTGCAGTGCGTTGACGAGTATAACAATTCAAGGTCAATTGACGAGCATTGCTGAAAGAACGTTCGGCGGTTGCACCGGCTTGACGGAAATAAACGTTCCTGACAGTGTAACGAGTATCGGTGAAAACGCTTTCTTTGGCTGTAGCGGTTTGACGAATATCAATATCCCCGAAGGAGTAACGAGTATCGGCAAAGGTGCTTTCTCAGATTGTAGCAGTCTTACGAGTATTACAATTCCGAGTGGTGTTACGAGTATCGGTTATAAGACGTTCTATAACTGTAGTGGCTTAACGAGCGTTACAATCCCCGAAGGCGTTACGAGTATTAGCGAAAGTGCTTTCAATGGCTGTAGTGGTTTGGAAACCATTGCCATTCCTGATAGCGTTAAGACCATTGGCAATTCGGCTTTCTATGGCTGTAGCAGTTTGATAAGCGTTTCGCTGCCTAGCGGCTTGACTGAAATAGGCAGTTATACGTTTAAGGGCTGCAACAGTTTGACGGACATAAAGATTCCCGACGGAGTTACGAGCATCGGCGGTTGGGCTTTTGAGGGATGCACCGGGTTGACGAGTATAACCATCCCGAACGATATGACGTATATAGGTCACGGCATGTTTGAAGGATGCACCGGTTTGACGGAAATAGTAATCCCAGGCAACGTGAGCAAAATTTATTCTTCCGCGTTCAGTGGGTGCACCGGGTTAACGACCGTTACCATTTCCGGCAGTGTAAAGGAAATCGATGGAAACGCGTTTGGCGGATGCAGTGCTTTAACAAAAATACGATTCTACGGCACAAAGGCGCAGTGGAACAGTATATACAAATACTACGGTTGGGATTCCAAAACGGGAAATTATACTATCCAATGCAACGACGGCACGATTTCCAAACAAGACTGACGCCAAATCGGTAGTATTCGCGTTTTCTATAAATAATTTATAACTTCGATAAAGCCACGTTCCGACGCTTCGAATGAGAGTCGTTTGGAGCGTGGCTCTTTCGTGTTCTTTGTGCGTTTAAGGACGGTATTACATTATTCGATAAAAATTTCCTTTAATAATACTTGCATATTTTTCATAATAATTGTAAAATAATTGCGGTTGGATAATCCGACTAATTTTTGGAATACACCTTTATGGAGGAATTTATAATGGCAAACGTAAAAGTCGCTATCAACGGTTTTGGTCGTATCGGTCGTCTCGCTTTCAGACAAATGTTTGGTGCAGACGGTTATGAAATCGTCGCTATCAACGATTTGACAAGCCCCAAAATGCTTGCTCATCTTTTGAAGTACGATTCGACGCAAGGCAACTATGCAAATTCTCACACGGTTGAGAGTTGTGAAGCGGTTCTCAACGAGGACGGCACAATCAAAGAAGACGGTTACATCGTCGTCGACGGCAAAAAGATCACCATCTACGCAAAAGCAAAAGCAGCAGAACTTCCTTGGGGAAAACTCGGCGTTGACGTAGTTTTGGAATGCACCGGCTTCTACACCTCAAAGGCAAAAGCACAAGCACACATCGACGCAGGCGCACGCAAAGTCGTCATCTCCGCACCCGCAGGCAACGACCTTCCCACAATCGTTTACAACGTAAACCACACCACGCTCAAAGCAACGGACAACATCATCTCCGCAGCAAGCTGCACCACCAACTGCCTCGCTCCTATGGCAAAGGCTCTCAACGAATATGCACCGATTATGAGCGGTATTATGACCACGGTTCACGCATACACGGGCGACCAAATGCCTCTTGACGGGCCGCAAAGAAAGGGCGATCTCCGTCGTTCTCGCGCGGCTGCAATCAACATCGTTCCCAACAGCACCGGCGCTGCAAAAGCAATCGGTCTCGTTATTCCCGAACTCAACGGCAAACTCATCGGTTCTGCACAACGCGTTCCGACCCCGACCGGTTCCACCACGATTCTCGTCGCAGTCGTCAAAGGTCAAGCAACCGTTGAAGGCATCAACGCAGCTATGAAAGCGGCAGCAACCGAGTCCTTCGGTTACAACACCGACCAAATCGTTTCTTCCGATATCATCGGCAGCCGTTTTGGTTCCATCTTCGACGCAACCCAAACTATGGTTGCTCCTATGGAAGACGGCAACACCCAAGTTCAAGTGGTTTCTTGGTACGACAACGAGAACAGCTACACTTCTCAAATGGTACGTACAATCAAGTACTTCTCCGAACTCAAATAAAAACTGCGCTAAACAGCGAATAACTTTGTCAGCACCCCGAGTTGTGCAAATCACGTACGAAAGTACGTTGGGTTTGCGCCCCTCGGGGTGCTTTCGCGTTCTTCATCTGTTTAGCGCAGTTTTTACAAAACGCGCTATTTAGCGAACAACTTTTCCTTGCTTTTCATCTAAAAATCGTGGTTTAACCTTAAAATCTAAAACATATTTTTTAGTCCGCTCAATATTTTTGCGGACGGCGTTTTTTATCTTCAACTCTTTCATGCGTTTGTATTAAAAAATATACGTATTAGTATTTGCCAAGTCGGTGGTTTGGTGTTAGAATATATCCATAAAAACTCACGGATTTTTCCGTATTTGGAGGAAATATGAACGTATTTACAAAAATCGGTTGCCGCATTTTCCAACAAACTATGCGCGTTGCAATGTTTTTCCTTCCTTGGAATCAATGCAAAAAGACGCTTTCGGGCCCGGGAAGCATTTCCGAACTTCCTAAATTCCTTAAAGATAAGGGCTTCAAGAGCGTACTTATCGTCACCGATGGTTTCTTGTTTTCAAACGGCAAAGCCGATCCTATTATGAAAGCGTGCCAAGAGCAAGGCATGAAGAGTTGCTGCTATCACGACGTCGTTCCCAATCCGACCATTCAAAACATAGAAGAAGGGCTCAAAATGTACAATGAGAACGGTTGTGACGTCATCGTAGCACTCGGCGGTGGCAGTGCAATGGACTGCGCAAAGGGTATCGGCGCAAGAGTCGCTTGCCCCAAGAAGAGCGTTCCTCAAATGAAAGGCGTGCTCAAAATTATGATTACGGGACACAAACTTCCTCCGCTCGTTGCAATTCCTACCACGTCCGGTACGGGCAGTGAAGCGACGCTTGCCGCAGTCATCTCCAACCCCGAAACGCACGAGAAATACCCCATCAACGATCCGTTCCTCATTCCGAGATACGTCGTTATGGATCCGGAACTTACCAAATCCCTTCCTCCGCATCTCACTTCAACCACGGGTATGGACGCGCTCACTCACGCGGTAGAGGCATACATCGGCGGAGAAAACACCAGACAAACCAAGAAAGAGGCAATCGAGGCAGTGCAACTTATCCACAAATACCTCAAACAAGCCTACGATCACGGTGACGATCTCGAAGCGCGCGTCGAGATGCAAAAGGCGGCATACCTTGCGGGCAAAGCGTTCACTCGCGCATACGTCGGATACGTCCACGCAGTCGCTCACACGCTCGGCGGTGAGTACGGTGTGCCTCACGGTCTTGCAAACGCAGTCATTTTGCCGCACGTTTTGAGAGCATACGGCAAGTCCGCACACAAGAAACTCGCTCAACTTGCAGATTGCATCGGCATCAAGGGCGCAAACAACGCAGAAAAAGCAAACAACTTCATTCAATGGATTGACGATATGAACGCCGCGATGAACATCCCCACCAAGATTATGTCTCGCGACGGCGGAAAACTCATCGAAGAGGAGCGTTTGCCGCGTATGATCGATCACGCATACGCAGAGGCAAATCCGCTTTATCCTTGCCCGCAAGTTTGGGGCAAAAAGGAAATCGAGAAGATTTACCGCGAAATTATGTAATTTTTGAGGTTGCCTTTGCGGGCAATCGCAAATCTTGCGCATAGAGTCAAACCCTGTCTGCCGTGGGTGCAATCGTTGCATTTTCGGCATGCGGGGTTTTTCGCACTCAAAAACGAAAAATAAAGGATACGACCTTTTATGCTGTTTGGAAAATACATAAACAAATACTACCTCAAATACAGTTGGCTGTTTTTGCTCGGGATCGTAGGGCTCGTCGCCGTTGACGTGTTCCAACTTTTCATACCCGAATATCTTGGCAAACTCGTAGATATGTTTGACGGCAGTGCGATAGACAAAGCGGCGCTCAAAGAGATAATTCTCGGCGTAATCGTCGTTGCGCTCGTTATGTTTTTCGGACGCATTATGTGGAGATTGTCAATATTCAACGCCTCTCAACGCATAGAGGCGGACTTGCGTCACAATATGTTCCTAAAAGCAGAGAGGCTTTCTCAACGCTATTATCACGAGAACAAAGTGGGCACCGTTATGGCATGGTTCACGACCGACCTCGAAACGATAGAGGAATTTTTCGGTTGGGGCTCGGTTATGCTCGTTGACGCAATGTTCCTCTCGGTGCTTGCGCTTTACAAGATGTTTGCGCTCGACTGGGTGCTTTCGTGCATACTCTTGCTTCCGCTTATACTCATAGTGGTGTGGGGTATGCTCGTTGAAAAGTTTATGGCACTCAAATGGGAGCAACGCCAAACGGAGTTTGACAAACTTTACGACTTTTCGCAAGAGAGTTTTACGGGAATACGTGTTATCAAGGCTTTTGTCAAGGAAACTCAACAACTTCACGCCTTTGCAAAAATCGCGAAACGCAACAAAGACGCCAATATCGAGCTCGTAAAAGTGTCGGTTATATTCGACGCAATAATCTCGGTCATCATCTCAGCCATTATGGCGCTTATTTTGGGGCTTGGCGGATATTTCGTGTACAAATTCTCAATCGGTGCTCCGGTCGTCATATTCGGGCATACGGTGGACATGAGCGCGGGCGGACTTATCACGTTCGTAGGTTATTTCGACACTCTCGTATGGCCGATGATTGCACTCGGACAAGTGGTGTCTATGCGTTCGCGCGCAAAAGCGTCCTTAAAGCGTGTCACCAACTTCCTTAACCAAGAAGAAGCGGTACACAACCCCGACAACGCCTACGTGCTTGAAGACGTCAAAGGAAACGTCACTTTCAAAGACTTTTCTTTTGCCTATCCCAATACCGACGCGGACGTGCTCAAAAATGTTACCATAGACATAAAAGCGGGCGAAAGCGTTGGCGTCGTGGGCAAGATAGGAAGCGGAAAAACGACGCTTGTCAACACTCTTTTGCGTCTTTACAACATAGACAAAGGCAAGGTGTTTATAGACGGTCACGACGTTATGGATTGCGATATCGAGAGCGTGCGAGACGCAATCGGATACGTACCGCAAGACAACTTCCTTTTCAGCGACAAGGTAAAAAACAACATAGCGTTCTCTTGCGAGACGCTTGATATGGACAAAGTGTACGAAGCGGCAAAGTTTGCCGACGTACACTCCAATATAAAAGACTTTACGGAAGGATACGACACCGTATCGGGCGAGAGAGGCGTAAGCCTTTCGGGCGGACAAAAGCAACGTATATCTATTGCACGCGCATACATAAAAGACGCACCGATTATGATTTTGGACGACTCGGTGTCCGCGGTTGACGTCAAGACGGAAGAGACCATACTTGCCAATATCCAAAATCAACGCAAAGGCAAGACTACGATAGTCATAGCGTCGCGCGTGTCCACGGTGTCTCACCTTGACAAAATTCTCGTATTGAACGACGGTGAAGTGGAGGCTTTCGACACTCCTCAAAGGCTTGAAACAATTTCACCGACGTACAACAAGATGGTGTATTTGCAAAAACTCGAAAGAGAAGTTGAAGGGGGTGAGGCGTGATGATAAACGAAGTCGAAAAACTAAAAGGCAACGTTCACATTCCCACGAAAGTGATGTTAAAGCGCATAAATAACTACTTAAAACCCGAGATTGCGCGATTTGTCGGTGCAATGCTCCTTATAGTAGTCAACGTTGTGCTCGATATCATATTGCCTCTTTTCGTAAGCCGTATCACCAACAATTTGAAGTCGGACGGCATAAATTTGCAATTCATCGTAGGTATGGCAATAGCCTACCTTGCCATAGGCGTATGCAACCAAGGCTTCTTAGTGTATGAGTCGATGCTCCTTCAAAAAGCGGGACAAAATATAATCTATCGCTTACGCACGGAAGTGTTCGAGCATATCGAAAAACTCTCTCAAAATCAGTTTGACGAAATGCCCGTCGGCTCTTTGGTAACGCGTGTGGCGTCCTATACGGCGTCGATGTCCGACTTGTTCACCAACGTTATCGTCAACGTCATCCGCAACGTTTTGACGGTTGTTGGCGTGTACGGCATAATGCTTTACATATCGTGGCAATTGTCGCTTGTTATGCTCGGCTTCATAGTCGTGGTGTTTATAACGTCCTACTTTTTCAGAAAAATCGTCAGAAAAGTGTTCACCAAAGAGCGTGAGTATATATCCGACCTCAACGCCTTCCTCAACGAGAACTTGTCGGGAATGAAACTCATTCAAATCTTCAATCGCGAAGCGAAAAAAGACGGCGAGTTTATGCAAAAGAACGAGAATTTGCGCAAGTCGAGATACAAAGTCGTTTTGGCGTTCGGCATATACCGTCCGTTTATAACGTTGCTTTATATCACGTCGATAGCGGTGACGTTCTGGCTGGGGATGGAGTTTGGATTGAATGCCGGTATGATAGTTGCGTTCTACCTCTACTTGTCACGCTTTTTCAACCCCATACAAAACCTTGCCGACCAACTCAACAATTTGCAGAAGGCAATGACCGCATCCGAGAGGCTTTTCAACCTCCTCGACGTAGAGCCCGAGATACAAGACAAAGAGGACGCTGTTTGGGTGGACAAATTCGAGGGTAAAATCGAGTTCAAAAACGTATGGTTTGCCTACAAGGACGAGGATTGGATACTCAAAGACGTGTCATTCACCATCAATCCCAAAGAGACTTGTGCTTTCGTAGGTGCGACCGGCGCGGGTAAAACCACCATTTTGTCTCTCATCGTTCGCAATTACGAGATACAAAAAGGTCAAATCCTTATAGACGGCAGAGATATCGGCACCATAGATATACACTCCTTGCGCAAAGGCATCGGACAAATGCTCCAAGACGTATTTTTGTTCAGCGGAACGGTGCGTAGCAATATCACCCTCAACGACGATTCGTTTACGGACGAAGAGATAAATGCGGCTTGCAAGTACGTCAACGCCGACACGTTTATATCCTCGCAAGAGCACGGGCTTGACGAAGAAGTCATAGAGAGAGGCGAAAACTTTTCACAAGGGCAACGACAGTTGTTATCATTCTCGCGCACGGTTTTGCACAAGCCCCAAATCTTGATTTTGGATGAGGCAACCGCCAATATCGACACCGAGACGGAAGTCGTAATACAGCAATCGCTTGAAAAAATCCGCAATATCGGCACTATGCTCGTGGTGGCGCACAGACTTTCAACCATACAGCACGCCGACCAAATAATCGTTCTCCAAAACGGCAGAATTATCGAGAGAGGCACTCACCAACAGTTGCTCAAAAACAAGGGCTATTATCACAAACTCTACGAGTTGCAGTTTGAAAATCGCAATTGACCGCTTTTGTGTGTAATAAACTACAATTGTTTGAGATGTTCAACAATTTGTCTTGTAACTTTTCAAAAGGTTGACATTTTTCGGGCACGTGATAAAATATATATATATCAAAACGACGGAGATATATATGTACCACATAATAGTAAACCCGACGGGCGGCAAGGGCAAATCGCTCAAAGCACTCGGCAAAGTCGAAGAATTGTTGAAGAAAAACGGTGCGGAATACACCATACATAAGACGGAATACGCCGGACACGCAACCGAGATTGCGAGAGAACTTTCTCAAACACCCGATACCAAGATTATCGCAATGGGCGGCGACGGTTCTTTCCACGAGGTGCTTTGCGGTATCGACAACTTTGACAACGTAACGCTCGGTCTCATCGCTTGCGGAAGCGGAAACGACTTTATCAAGAAGTCCGGACACTCCGCCAAGATCGAAGAAGCGGTTGCGACCATTCTCAAGGACAAACCCTCGTATGTTGACTATATGGAACTCGGCAAGTATCGTTGCCTCAATGTAGGCGGCGGAGGTATGGACGTCGACGTATTGCTCAAATATGCGCAATGCAAGACGCTCAAAGGCAAGGCGGCATACTATTATTCGTTGTTCTACACGTTGTGCCACACGAGATTCCACCACTTGCGTATCACCGCAGACGGCGTAACCAAGGATGCCAGCGTCTTTATGATAGGCGTAGGCAACGGCGGATTTATCGGCGGCGGAATTCCCATCTGTCCCAACGCAGTCGTTGACGACGGATTGCTCAACATAGGCTACGTCAACGAGATGAAAAAGAGCAAGATTTTGTCCCGTTTGATAAAGTTCCTCAAAGGCAAACACGTCGGCACGGACTGGGGCGGAGAATACACCGCAAAGAAGATCACCATCGAAGCGCTTGACGACAGCAGGTTTGAACTCGACGGTGAAATCATCGACGACACCAAGCTCGACATCGAAGTCGTACACGGCAAACTCAAAATGTACAGATAAACCTCACGAGCCACTCAACCGAGTGGCTCGTTTTATGTCCAAAACGAACAAAGAGAAGCTTGTTATATACCAAAATCACGCAAAGTTATTTGATATAACGGCTTTTTTAAGCTCAAAACAAACGAAACGTCTCAATCTAACCGCTTATGCGTGTCGAAAAAGCACCAATTGTGCGCTTTCTCTCGACAAATACGGCAAAAAAAGATAGAATACAGATATGCACCCATGGCGCAACTGGATAGCGCATCAGATTCCGATTCTGACGGTTGGCGGTTCGAATCCGTTTGGGTGCACCAAACAAGAATAAAACGAACCTAAGAGTTAATCTTGAGTTCGTTTTGTTTTTTACAAGAGATTATTTCGGACTAAAAATCAAACACTAAATACATTACAACTTTTAACCGAGTGTTCTAAACGCTCGGTTTTTCCATGCCGTTTTGCCGTCCGATTTATCGCCTTTCGTCTACGTTTGTAGCACAGTGAAAAGCGAAAGTCAACGGCTAAAATTTTTACCGAAAACTTTGAAACTACCGACTATTACATAGAAATTTTTGCTGGTCGTTGACTTCCGTCTAACCTATAACAAATATAATAATTTCTATCTTTTCCCGGTGCTACTTCCGTTTTTGCCGAAAGGCGAAGTAAATCGGAGGTAAAATACAATGAAAGAAGTAAACAAAGGCATTTTGGATAACGATATGGTTATCTCGGCAGAAAACGTACAGAAAATGGGCGAAATAATCGCTTTGACCTGTATCAAAACGGTAATCGTCCGTTCGGGCAAGGATTTACATTATCTATACAAAGGACTATTGCAAGATATGAACCGCTCAAAAGACGATTATTCGCCGTTTTCAAACGCATATGATATTGCGCAAGAGGCAATGTTGTTTCTTTGCCAACATATAGGCGAGAAACTCGGTGACAACTGTATCACGAAATACGGAAAGACTACAACCATCAGAAGTGCTTGTTATCGTTGCGCCGACAATTATTTGCAAAAACAATACACACGCCATTTATCAAACACAATAAGCCTTGACGAGCGGATTACGGCAGAACCCGAAACAATACTCGACGAGGAGCAGAAAAACGATTATACAGCCGTTGACGGGCTTGTAGCGAAGATGAAACTTACCGCCGCTGAATACGAAACGTTATGTGCCTATATGGCAGGACTTACTTATCTCGAAGTAACTCGGCTTTTGAACGTAAACCGCACGACGATTTGGCGCAGAAGAATGAGCCTGCAAAGGAAATACGCGCTTGCGACAAACAGCCTTTAATATAAAAATTTAGACGGATAAATCACTAAAATTTGTCCGTCTATTTTTATGCCGTATTTACGTTTTTATTCCACCTTCAAAATTGCAAGGTTTTGCGACGATGGAGATTAGGCGTGTCTTGTCATGATACAAGTCGGGATCATAAACAAAGGATCAACACGAACCTTACTGGAGTATCTTGGCATGATGTTTCTTCAATATTAATAAAGAAAAACACTCTCGGATTTGTTGAAAGTAATTGATTATTTTTATCGTTTGTGCTATAATAATGTTATAATTTTGCAAGTGGGTGGTATTCCTAATGAGTTTTTGCGATGATATAAGAACGATTCGTCAAAAATGCTTTCTTTCACAAGAGGCTTTCGCCAAGGAATTGGGGGTTTCTTTTGCCACGGTTAACCGATGGGAATCCGGCAAAACGAAACCTACATACAGGGGTATGAAACTTATCGATGTGTTTTGTAAGAAAAACGGCATCGAATTTGACGTCAGGTATGAATTGGAGGAAATATAATGGGCAGTAGAAAATTTACCGCTGTTGATTTATTTTCAGGAGCAGGCGGGTTGGAACTTGGCTTTGAAAAGGCAGGATTTGATATTATTTTTTCAACAGATTTTGATGAGTACTGTGAAAAAGTCCATTTGTTGAATCGCCCTAATATACCTTTCTTGAAAATCGATATTCATAACCTTGACACGGCAACAATAGATAAATATGTTTCAAAGCAAGTAGATGTATTAATTGGCGGACCTCCCTGTCAAGGTTTTTCAACAATTGGCAAGCGCATTTCTTCTGATCCCCAAAAGAGAATTCAATCGGATCCAAGAAATACTTTGTTTAAAGAATATATTCGCATTTTGAAATATCTTAAACCTAAGTTTTTTTTAATGGAAAACGTTGAGGGACTTATGACTCGAGATCATGGTGCAATTTTTGAAGAAATAAAACGAACATTTGCCGAAACGGGATATGTTTTTAATTATGTCGTTTTAAACGCGGCCGATTTTGGAGTTCCGCAAATACGGAATCGGATATTCTTTTATGGCAATCGCGTAGGTATAACAATGAAACCGCCTACGGCAACGAATAGCGAAAATGGCAATCCACCTTGGAAAACGGTCGGAGATGCAATAAGTGATCTTGCTGAAATACCAGATAGCACAAGTATCAATCATGTCGCACTTAAACATGGAGAAACAAATATTCGAAGATATCAACTTATCCCCGAAGGTGGAAGATTACCGGAAACTGATTTGCCACCTGAACTATACAGGAAAAATTTCGGCAACACTTTTAAACGTCTTCATAGGGATAAGCCTTCGCTTACAATGGTGCCAGGGCATAATGCCTTCCCAATTCATCCTTGGCTTGACAGAAGCTTAACAGTAAGAGAAGCCGCAAGAATACAGACTTTTCCAGACGATTATGTTTTTGTTGGTCCACGAGATAAACAATGCATGCAGGTGGGTAATGCTGTACCCGTATTGATGGCCTACAATTGGGCTATGCAAATTAAAACAGAATTGGATGAGTATTATGGATAAACTTCATGCTTATACATTTATTGATTTATTTAGTGGTGCTGGTGGTTTAATGCGTGGTTTTATAAATGCAGGATTTTCGCCTTTATTTTCAGTAGAAATGTGGAACCCTGCCATTGAAACGCACAAATTGAATTACCCTCAAATTCCCGTATGGAACGAAGATATAAGAACCATTGATAATAGTAGACTAATGCCATACAAAGGAAATGTGGATGTGATTATCGGAGGTCCTCCTTGCCAAGGATTTTCCACCATTGGGAAACGCCTTATAAAAGACCCTCGTAATGAACTTGTTTTTGAGTTTATACGTTTTGTTGATGTGATAAGACCCAAAATGTTTCTAATGGAAAATGTGCGCGGATTGCTTTCTTCCGATGGAGGCAACACAAAACGGGCAATAGAAGACGAGTTTAGAAAGATAGGATATACAGTAATATCCCAGGTCTTATGTGCTGCTGATTATGGGGTCCCACAGATGCGAAATCGTGTGTTCTTTGTTGGAACGAGAAATGATCTTGGCATTGAGCCATCATTTCCTGTTGCTACACACAATAAGAATAATTATATGACTGTCGGTGAAGCAATTAATGATTTGGTTGGAAAAGAGAATGCTGTTCCAAATCATGTACCTATGCGTCATAATCCAACTGTTGAAGCGCGAATTAGCTATATAAAAGAAGGAGAAGGAATTCCAAAAGCGGGATTGCCGGATGAAGTATCTCTTGGTTCAAGAAGCGATTATAAGAATAATAAGATTAAAAATTTTAGCCATGTTTATCGTAGATTAAGCAGATTTCGTCCAGCAACAACTATGGTTCCTGGACATAATGCATTTCCTCTTCATCCAACCGAAAACCGTAGTTTAACTGTTAGGGAGGCTGCGCGAATACAAACTTTTCCAGATGATGTTGTTTTTTGTGGAACACGACAAAATCAATGTATTCAAGTTGGGAATGCTGTTCCTGTTCTTCTTGCAGAAAATTTAGCAAAACAAATCAGAAATACGCTTGATGAGGAGGTATAAAAATGGGCGAACTTCATGATGCGGCAGCAACATTATACGGAGATTCGATACTTGCAAAAATTAGAACAGCAGATAATGCGTTTAAGCAAGTTTTTTCGACTTCATTGATTAGAACTGGTGATTGGGATTGGCCGAGACCGGATTATGTATGCTTTGATGAAGAGTTAAATGCTACATATGCTTTGGAATTTAAGCCTCCGTTCCAATCAAAAAGAGAATACTTAACGGGACTAGGGCAATCGCTTTCATATCTTCAAAAACATACATATTCGGGATTAATTTTACCATATTTTGCAGATGATGGATTTCCTATAGCAGAATTTGTTGCTAACACATTATGCGCCCCTGAGTTTGCGAATGTTGCAGCATCTGTATTTGCTTACGATTTTAATGATAAATCCATTGATATATTGCGCCCAATAACCGAATTAAGAACATTTGCCACGCCAAAAAAGAAAGCAGAGGAGATTAAAACATTTTGGTGTTGGTGGCGAGATATTAGTCATTATGAACTCTATGACCTCCTAAATCTTAGTTTTGTTTTTTCTGATGAACCTGGTGATATTTATACAAATCATATATATCCTACATTTTACAAAAAGATGGTAGATAAAAAAACTCGTCAATGGGATGGAACGCCACGAACAAAAGCCGGCTCGGTCGCTTCTATGAAATCTGAAAAACAGAATTATAAAATTCCTCTCGTTCAACTTGAACTATGGAGCCGAAGTGAAGGAAGGTTAACCGATTTAGGTTTTACTTTGCTTGAAATTGGAAAGAAATACGGTCCTAACAGTAAGAAGTTCTTTGATTACTTGGCCTATCTGATTTTGGTTAATGGAAAACATCTTGATTTAATCAATTTAGTTGACAAATTTCAAAAGTTGACTGATACTGCGCAATCAAGCAAAGACTATGTAGTTGCTTTAGAAAACTTTCTTACAGATAATGGTTGCATCGGGAAAAGAAAACCCACAGCGGTAACAACTGGTGCAAAAAATAGTTATATGAGAGATGAAATGAAACTATGGAACAAACTTGGTCTTTTATATTCTTACAATAAGACATCATACTTTTTCCCTGGCGAAGGATATAAATTTAATTGGGAAAGAATCACTGATGTTCTTATTAACGGAAATAAGATTTAGACTTTATAAATGTCACAAAGGGAATCATATATGACAATAATATTCAGTTCAACGTCAAATGTTTGAGCAAAAAAAGCATACTTAAATTGCAATTCTAAATTCCCCTTGGTTGAGATTTCAATCAAGGGGAATTTATTATGCTCTCTGTTTAGATTTTCGTAAAGTTAACCGAGAATTCGTTTGTGCATAATTTAAATATACTTCTCACTTACACCGCACTCTGCCGCATACACTTTTTACGTTTTGAAACATTGATGTAAATTTTCAAACTCGCAAGGTTTTTGCGACGTTGGCAATTAGGCGTGGCTTGTCTTGATACAAGTCGGCTCGGCTGCGCCTCGCCGAAGACAAGCCACGCCTCTGTCCGAACAAACAAATCTAAATCGGACAATGAAAGCACGGGCGGAAGGCGAAGTCGCCGCTAACCCGCTTGGCGATCTTTCGCCTTTTTCTCCGCCGTGCGTGGACTTTCATTTTACCCCGAGTTTATGCTGTTTGCATTTTCGGAGCAGTCGGGAGCATTTGTGTTTTTTGCTTTGGCGTTATTGCGGAAGTATTCCGTCATCAAAGACAGTAGAGTGCTGTAAAATGATTTTTGTTCCGCCGTTGACATCTTTTCAATGTTCGGAGTGCCGATTGTGGTTATTTTATATTGCTTGTTCATAGCCGTTTCTCCTTTTTGCCCAAAGGATAGCGGTCAAACTCGCAACTTTC